>Ga0163149_10000430_pt1 | contig 55256 bp, 44 predicted proteins | sample OliLakLV19MP5G1_FD_148604 | JGI IMG/M metagenome (GOLD analysis project Ga0163149, IMG submission 148604) | Freshwater microbial mat bacterial communities from Lake Vanda, McMurdo Dry Valleys, Antarctica - Oligotrophic Lake LV.19.MP5.G1 | ecosystem: Environmental > Aquatic > Freshwater > Lake >...
ATTCGATACCGTCTGAAGTGTATCGGCTTCGGCAGAGGCGCTCGGACAACCAACGCCATTGCTCAAACAAATCGCTTGGCCAGAGACCGTGGCCGTGGCGAATGTAGCGCTGTTGGCTTGGAGGGTTGAACCTGATGCATTCAAAAATGTTGTCGTTCCCTGCAAATCCGTCGTACCCGTAACCATTAAATTTGCGCTAACCAAACCGCCATAAAGCGTAACCGTGGCCGTCGCAACCGCTCCTCTATTTGTAACCGTAAGCAAGCTGTCCGTCCCGGAAGCTGTGAAACAATTTGTCCCATCTTCAAGACAGACGGCTCGTCCACCGACAAACAAGTTGGTCGTTGTAACAGTCGTTGCATTCAAAGTCCCTCCTGTTGCATTGCTAAATACCAACGATTGAACAGTCCCATTGGTTGAGTTGAGACTGATAATTGTGGACGTATTCGCAAAAAAGAACGTACTTGTGGTGTTGGTACCCGTCGCATTCACCCATACAAGATTCGTGACTCCAATCGAACTAAAATTACCAATAGTCGCTGACAAAACATCCGTGTAAAAATTACTACTTGTAACGTTCACGCTTGTAACGTTCCCAAAATTGGCATTCCATCGATTTGCAGACGAGCCCAGCGCATATGCAAGATCAACCGATGGAACAAGGTCTGTATTAAAACGACCATTTACTGTTACTAAATCAGACGACGAGTCACCAATTGTTGTGTTCCCAGCAATCGATAAGTTCCCTCCAATCGTATTATTGGCCGTTGAAGAGCTCATGTTGAAGTAACCTCCAAGGAATCCGCCAGTCAAAATATCAAAATTCAAGTTAGAGTCGAGCGCCAGCAACGTATTAGCAGCAGCCGTTGAGGAAGCCGAGAAGGTATCGACAGCATCCGAGTTCAACGCGTACTGAAAAGCGCCTAACAATACACGCGGCGTTGCTTCTGCATCACTTTCGATACGGACTCCAAGATACAAGGGCTGATTCCAATCGATATAAGACGGAAAACTGACACAAGACCCAAGCTGCACAGCAAAATATCCATCAGCATCAGGCAAAACTTTGGCACAAGCACCTCCATTACGGACCTCTTTCCACAAAACAGGTCCTACGGCTGAAGCTGGGTCAGTATAAGTGCCACCTGAAATGTCGTTATAAAGAGTGAATTGAATCGTCGTTGATGCCGTAATAGGAGATAACGTGCTATTTCTCAAACGTGATTGATAATTAATCACCTGAGGAATAGCCGCATGTGCTTCGGGAGCGACAAATACCCCCAAACTCAGCGTCACCGCCAGTATCGAGAAAGCGACTATTAATCCGCGTCCCTGATCTTGGGCGCCGAGAAATCGCTTAATGAAAGCAAATATCCCGCATGTGTATGCGAGTAAGGTTTCAATAAAGGTACGTTGCAAATGCACGTTAGAATCGACAGATGGCATAAAGCCTCAGTCGTAAGACAAAACTTCTTTACGCGTTCTCGCAGAAGAGCAGACCATTTTTCCTATAGCTTTCAATTCCCCAATCGAGAGCAGGAAACCCTCCTGTGTATATGCGTAAACAGTCGGCTTAGTGATAAATTCTAAAATAGAATCCCGTCAACTAAACCTTGTATGAAGTATAGAAACAAAAAAGCCTACTCAATATATTTGGTATGAATAGGCTTTTTTAAGAAATATCCGTAACTGCTAACACTGTGGATAAACTGTGTAGTTAAATTTTCTTTAGTGGAATGTGCTGATCGATAATCGCTTCCTTCTTTTTCGATAAATCTATGTCATCTGACTTATATTGGCTAAACCCTGGTCGTTGCGCGGTGAGGATATAGGTATTCTTTCCGGCAAAGAATCCATACTGACCTTTAGGATTTGTAATTTGCGTTTCCAGAAGCTTATTAAACTTACTATCAAAAATACGTACAATCGTGGATCCAAGAGGCTTTCTGGTACCCAAATCATATACAATACCCCATTCTTTTGGTTTTTTGGGTTGTGCTAGTCGCAAAAACAGTAAAAATGTCAGCACCTGAACAACAATTAAGACAGCAATCCACCAGCTTGGTGCGATGATGAATGCACCAATCGTAATGAAGACGCTAAATAAGCTAAAGAAATACTGAAATCGTCGAAGAAATCGCTTAAAATAGACAATACGCGGCGTATCCTCTTTAACATTCGGATCGAGCGGAATATTTACAGCGACATTAGCCTCCTCCTTCACGACAATCGGTTCCCCATGATAAAGATCAAGATAGTCCGTATCCTCTTTTTCATCCTTAAGATAGACCGTTGGAAACGTAAATCCTGGTTTAACTACCTCAATGCGATACGAACCTAGTTTAACACGGAAGGCAAAGCGACCTTTTGAATCCGTTACTCTTGTTTGCAAAACTCTGCGCGTCTCAGACTGAATTAAACGGACAGTAGCAAGTTCAATCGTTACTTTGGATAATGAATTATAGACAACGCCCCACTTCTCACGACGTTTTTTCCCTAAAAGCAGTGCCGGCTGTGTCAGCAGGAACCAAATATAATTCAACAAGCTAAATAGGGATGCCGCTGTAGCTAAGTTGGCGATTGCAAGAGCAAGCAAGATAGGTACGGTAATACTCGCTGCATTTCTTGCCGTTTCCGACTGCAAAAACTCTAAAATCGGACCGATGAATGGCATTTCAATTTGTGCCGGCATCACGATATCGATCGACGCATAATTACGTGTAACTCGAAATTCTTTCTCTTGAGTCACATAACCATCTTTTTCAACAACAACTCGATAGTCACCATTCCTTACGATAAATCCATAGAAACCCTGATCTGGAGTTTGTAACGGGTTAGCTTGTCCATAACGTAAGCCGTTCCATTCAACCCACGCGCCATTCACGCGTTCATACAAGATAACGGTAGCTCCCGGTAACGCTGTTAAATCCGATGTAATACCACGTCGCTCAAGAACGCGTCCTGAAGCACGCGTCTCAATGATCGTTGATGCACTGACAACTCGTCCATCAGACAAAGTAAATTGAACAGTCGCCGGAATACGCTCAACAGAACGAGAAGGAATAAACGTAGCACCCCACTCCGTTCCTCCCGGAAGTGGCGTTAACGCGTAAACCGATCCTCCTACTCTAATCACCGCACTCACAGGCGCAGAAGGCAATGACGTAACAGGAACACGTACTAAGACAGGAGCTCCTGGCGCTGTACCAACCGCACCTGACGCATCAGGCTCAAGCGGAATAGCTCCACCAGCTGCAAAATAAGAAGGCGTGATGGAAATACCTGGAGTAACCGGAATTTCAGGCGTGCTCGTCGGTGGCAAAACAATCGGTGGAGTCGATGTTGGCGGTAAAACAACAGGCGGCGTTGTTGTAGATCCTCCAACAGGAGGTGTAACCGGAGGAGTTACAGGAGGTGTAACCGGAGGGAGAATTGGTGGTGTACTCGTCGGTGGCAAAACATCCGCAAACGGTGTCGCTTGAGCAAAAGCACCGCTTGAATTATTACCAGCACCATCAAACGCATAGTTGGCGTAAAAATATGTCGTACCATTCACCAATCCCGTGTCTAAAAAACTAGTACCGCTACCTTGATACACAAAGCGACCATCATTAGGTCCTGCTGGATATCCATCGGTACGTGCGCGAATACGAACAAAAGCAAAATCAGGATCACTCGGCAAAGACCAATTTAATTGATTGCGTTGATCCCCTGCTGTTGCTGTAAATCCAAAGACATTTGATGGGGCCGTAACATCACCTGTTGTCGTAAATGTAAAATCCCCGGAAATGCTTTCTAACGAACCGGCCGGCTCTGTAGAACGGGCGCGAAGGTGATAAAGCGTTGCCGGTGACAAACCAAACAAATTTACAACGTGACTAGTAACATCACCCGGAGAGGAGGCAAAAGACCCATATCCACCTGTTAATCCAAATTCAACTAAGCTCGACGCAGGAATATTTGTATTCCAAGTAACAACCGCACTCGTATCCGTGATCGATATAATCTGAACATTGGAAATAATCGGGGCGACAGGTACCCCAATGGTCGTAAAGGTAAGATCTGGGCTATTTGTTGTATTTCCCGCAGGATCAACAGCAGTAATTCTAAAGTGAATAACCGTTCCCGGCGGTAGACTGCTCAGTGGCACCGAGTGACCAATTGTATAGCTCGGATTTGAATAGTTTCCTAAGGAATAAGAAACATCTGTTCCCCACACAATTTGCGTTGTCGCATTTTCACTTGTGTCCCAAGTCACCAAGGCTGTCGATGTCGTGATATTCAAAACCTGAATATTCAAAATCGTTGGCGGCGTTAAATCCGTACTAGAACCACCTCCGCCTCCGCCACCACCGCTACTCGGCGCTGGAACCGTTGCACTGATACCGATAGTCTCATTAACTCCGATAAAAATATCGATACCACCCACATCACCAAATGTCCCTCCGATTGAAATGGTCTTTGTTCCGCTATTTGTAGTCGTCGGGTTGATAATACGATTTACACCACCGACCGTATTTGTTCCGATGCGCAACTGAACGATATCGCTGGCTGAGATCTCTCCACCAGCGGCATCCGTCGGAGCTGTCAGCGTAAGTTGATTACCTGAAACCACAGCGCCCCAAACTCCTGCGGCAGCAGCGGCCGCAATCGTTTCATTTGTTTCAAAACCCGTTACGGCGCCGTGATAGAGATCAATATCCCCAAAACCGACACTCGATAAATCAAAACCAGTCGGATAATCGATCGTAATCGTATCACTTGGAGCGTCGACGCCCGTAGAGGTGATAAATCGAATCTCATGATTAGCTGCTTGCCCTGGAGTTTGTCGAGACATGATGTCCCGACGACCTGTGAGAACCGCTGCCGATACACCTGCAAACGGTCCAAACACAAGAACCGCGGTTGTAAGCGCGGCAAAAAAACGGGAAAGGCGACGTAACATAGAATAATCAATACCTTTGCAGCCAGTTCAGTCGCTCGATACATCGAGACACTGAATCGATCGCCAAGGCTACCTTTTTACAAACAAACCTCTCACAAGCTTCAAAGCGATAAATAGACAGACAAGCCCAGCTAATCCAACCAACGCCAAACGCCATGGCCAGACTTGAAAACGTATGATGGATTCACCAATTTCTCCTGACTTTTGTGTCGATGCTTTGACATCCGCTTCGTAAAAACCCAAACCAAAATTACTCCATTCTTGTTTAAGCCCTCCAAAAAAACCATTCTCTGTATTAGTCGCGTCCTTTTGCCAATCAAAAACAAAACGTCGACTCGAGCCTGGTAAAATACGACCGCCTTCTGGATTACCATCGATTTTAGCTACGGTATTTCCAAACATGTTCTTGATTTCAACCTGAACCTTTGGCTGTACATGCACATTCCCTTGATTCTCCAAGGCTAATCGAAAACGCACTGGTAAAGAGGCATAAACACTCTGATCAACGGACACGTCTTTTAAAACCGCACGTTCGTTCACAACGCCATTAACTGTCGTAAAAACAAGAACACCAATTCTAGGGATAGCGGAAACATTCTGGCCCGCCGCAGTATCAAGACTTGTCTGCGTTAAAAAAATCGCCGCATAATGTCCTCCTGGAGTTGCTTCATTAGGAACGCGCAAAGAAACGGGCACACGCTTTGACTCTCCCGGTCTAAGCGTTATCGTCGAACTATCAAGAAAAAGCCAGTCCGGAAGACCAGTTGTATCGGTAGTCGGTAAAAACTGCGTACGTCCCTCATCCCCTTGAGGAATAAACTTCTGAATCGTGAGAGCAAAACTCAAAGTCTCTGATTCTTCATTTGTAACGACAAAAGAAGAATCAGTAATCGCTCCAGCATCGGCCTGCATTTCAATAATCCCAGGACCAACACTAATCGCTTGTGCTGAACTAGCGCCTAAAAGGAGAAGCGCGGACAAAGAAAGAGCAAGACGCCATCGCATACTAGTAATTAGCCGTTAACGTGTAATACACGTTTTGTGAATATGTTCCTGGGTTTGTTGACGAGGTGATTGAAAGCTTATAAATCATTCCGATTTTGTCTGATACTGGTCCCGTCGATGCTGGCGCTTCCTGCACAACACGTTGTGTTGTCGTTACAGCGATATCAACTCCTGAAGAAAATGCGGAAGCCCCTGTCGTCTCTGCGCCATATTCTTCTGCCCCCAGGGTCACGCTTCCATCGGCTACACCGGCTAAAACTTGAGCCGAGCCATTTTGTAATTCTTGATTAGCGAGAATATAGACACTATATCCAGTCGATACATTTGTCAGAACCGATGTACCAACAATAGATGTATATGCAGTTCCTGCAGAAATAGAGCCAAAGTTAATCGAGTTTGAATTCAATGGATAGACAAAGTCGTCTCCTCCGGCAGGAGCAGGGCTCATACCTACGTCATCCCCTTCAAAGTCATCAACCGTAATCACTAAACCCGCAATATCAGTAATTCTTCCGACCGCTACAAGCTGCGAAAAACCCGTATTTTCGACAACGGCAATCAGGCTGCCTACGGAAAAACCTACAACAGAAGAAACGGTAACGGTATCAGCACCGTTACTAAAAGCAGAATATGCAGTACTAACCGTAGCCGACTTTGCCCTGACCTGAAGTGTAAGAGTATCAGCCCCTTCTGGTGCTCGATAACCTGCAGAAAGTTGAAAGTTTGAACTAGTGCTCGTACCTGATGCATTGTCACCTAGAGTGTCTCTGGATGAAAAGTTGCTACTGCTAGCATTATCCAAACCTCCAGAATTGACGTTATCCCAAGGAATAAGAAAATTCGTGCTAGACATAGCAAAAACCTTGCTCGCGCTCACTAAAAGAACAAAAGACAACATAAGGAACAACTTTTTACTCATTCGCACACCTTATATTATAGCAAAAAATTAAGTCTTAATCAAATAACTGCATTAAGCGTCGTAAAACATACATTTAAGCTTTCTTATTCAATATTTAAAATAATATACCAAATAACACAAATATAATTACATTTGTTTCACATGAAACAAAAATACAGCTTAAAGCTGTAGCCGTCATATACATAAATGATATACATAAATTCAAGCCTGTAATAAATACTCTTTTTTGTATTTATGAGTAAAATATGCCACTAAACAACTTGATCAACAAAATGTTTCACGTGAAACATATAAAGTTGGCAATATCTACACTTAAAAAAAGTAAAACTGAAATTATGATAAGACTTAGAGTGAGTAAACTATAAAAATCTCAATTCTATTGAGAACAACCACTAAAAAAAATGCTTCTACCGCTTTGTTTCAAGTGAAACATTTTGAATTTATGACATATATGAATTCAGACTTAAGATGTTTCACGTGAAACAATATATAGAACGCAAAATATGTTTGAGAAACCTACCAACATATATATAATCTTTGATACAAAGAAACCATTTTAGATTCTGAACAATCAGGAGAATGGATAGGAGTAATATGTTTCACGTGAAACATTAAATCCGCCTTACGGCGGATTTAATGATGGTGGACCAAAGGAGATTCGAACTCCTGACCTCTGCAATGCGAATGCAGCGCTCTACCAACTGAGCTATTGGCCCATTGCGTTGTTACTGTCTTGTTTCACGTGAAACAATTTAAAAATCTTACTGCATTCTTAAAATTTTAGCTTCGAATGTTTCACGTGAAACATTCATACAATCATTTAAAGAAAAGCGCTTACGAAAGTTTTAAAATTGTTTCACGTGAAACAATTATTACATTGCTTCACCTGGTGCCTCCACGAGGAATTGAACCTCGATCTAGGGCTTAGGAGTCCCTCGTTCTATCCGTTGAACTATAGAAGCTTAAGTGTCGTAAAATATATTGACTAAACGACTTTAAAGCTTGAGAAGCGGGGATAGTATATTGTTTTTTATGAGTATCAGTCAACGTAAAACAACACATCCTTGACGGATTAAATGATCGAGGCTAATCTTAGGCAGATTCCTATGCCAAACAAGCATGCCGCAATCAAAGATTTGCGCAAAAACGAACGTCGTGCCGCCAGAAATGCGCGCATGAAGACTCATGTTAAGGCTCTTGCCAAGCAACTCAAGGAGTTGGTTAAGGCAGGCAAAAAGCCTGAAGCTGTCGAGGTTTCACAGAAACTGCAACAGGCCGCAGCAAAGGCCGCAAAAAACCATGTCTTCCCGCTAAACAAAACGCGTCGTATGACATCAGCAGCGCACAAGATGATCGCCGCAAAATAAAAAAAAGACTCCGACAAACGTCGGAGTCTTTTTTTATGGAATCAGTGTCGTTGATTCTTCTTCGTTAGAGAAACCCGCTCTTTGTAAAAAGAGCATTTTTAGTACAGCACCGAGCAAAACTTCTACATTCAAAATTTTTCCACTTTGTAATTTTCTTACAACAAACGGTGCGAGCCCTGCAACATCGCGATCTCTTACTCGTATTGCCGCTGTTGTCTGTTGCAACAAAACCGACATTTCAGAATAACCAAAATCATTTTTTGAAATTGCAAAATATTTTTCTTTGTCATTCTTAAGAATATGGTCAGCTATATCATAAACAGATTCATTCATGATTTTATTTTGACCCTCTAAAATGCCCCCAGCCGCGATTTTCAATCCTTCATTATGAAATGCCCAGCAATCACCTTCAAAACGGTCTGCTAGAGCATGCACTGTAATTTCATCAATGTTTCCAATGGTTTTTGCGTGCTCTTTTGCCCAGGCAATAAACTCCTTCCCACGTAAAAGGGGATACTCGCACACAACGATTTTAGGAAGATCTTCGTAATTCTTTAAAATGGAGGATGTTGGTTTTTCTTCCTCAACACTGACAACAATCATCGACTCTACATCTCTTGCAAGTGCATCATGCAATGTTTTTAATTTTGCTTTAGGACAATTGGAAATAATTCCGTCAGCACGTAAAAAACGTCTTGGTGAAAATAAGCTAGCGCCGGCTGCCTTGCTAACAACTTCATCAACTCCTTCTTTCCCTGATGTTAAATGTTCTACAGCATGTCCCTCCGGATCATGTTTTCGTTTAAACGCAAATTCAAGTTCTTTAGCCCTCGCCAAAGCCCTGAAACTATCTGGACCACAACATAAAATCAGCACCAAGCTATCGTGACGATAGGGGATGCGGCTGTCAAAAACCTATCGACCGATCGGATTCATCTCTTCCCAATTGTCACCAAATTTTGTCTCGACACCGATAGTTACTCCAACCTTCTCGATATTCTCCATAATATCCATCGCAAGTTTTGCTACGATTTCAACTTCCTTTTCTGGTACTTCAAACACTAATTCATCATGAACTTGAAGCAACATCCGTGCTTTTTTTGAAATCTTCGGCAACTCTTCCGCAAGCTTAATCATCGCAAGCTTAATGAGATCCGCCTCTGTCCCTTGAACCGGCATATTAATCGCCATCCGTTCCGCTTGAGCTCGCACCATTGGCAGAGAAGAATGAATCTCCGGTAAATGGCGTTTTCTTCCAAAAAGTGTTTCAACATAGCCAAGTTTATGTGCCAAGGCCTTAGTCTCAACCATGTAATTCTTGATACCCTTGTAGGCTAGAAAGTATTTATCGATAAATTCTCTCGCCTCCTTAAAAGAAATCCCTGCTGACTGCGATAATCCTTGCGGACCTTGGCCAAAAATCAGCCCAAAGTTAATGGCTTTTGCAATCCGTCTCTGGTCCTTTGTCACATCCTTAAGCTCAATCCCCCAAATAGAGGCCGCCGTAGCGGTATGAACATCTTCCCCTCGATCAAAAGCCTTCAACATCTCCTTATCTTTGGCGAGACTTGCAACCAATCGAAGCTCGATCTGCGTATAGTCACAAGACAACAATTTGAATCCGGGCTTTGCAATAAACGCGCGACGAATTTTTCTTCCGAGCTCGGTTCTGATCGGAATATTTTGCATGTTCGGATCATTCGATGACAATCGACCGGTTGCGGCAACCGCTTGATCATACGTCGTATGAATACGTCCTTCGTTGTCCGCGAGATCCGGCAATACATCAACGTACGTTGAAAGTAATTTTGAAACTTCTCGATAGTCCTCGATCATTTCAATAATAGGATGTGAGCCTCTCAACTTTTCTAGTTCTGGTGCGGCTGTCGAAAATCCTGTCTTACCTCGTTTCACACCTTTTGTTTCCAAACCGAGTTTTACAAAAAGTACTTCTGCGAGTTGTGTAGGTGACCCCGGATTAAAATCCGTTCCCGCTGTCTTGATCAGCTTCTTTTCTATCTCATGCTTGGACTTAGTCATCTCTTTTGAGAGTCTGCGCAGGTATTCACGGTTGATTAAAATCCCTTCACGCTCCATCGCACGCAACACAGGAAGCAAGGGCAATTCAAATCGATCTAGAATATTCGTGAGCGATTCTTCTTTGAGCTCTTTGCGTAAAGGCATCACACAAGCCCTGATAACACTCGCTTCCGCTAATGTATCAGAGTCTTGCTCAAGCTGAACGCCGATAAATTTTGCCGCGACAGCAGCCAAATCATGATTACGTTCTCCGGCACTCAAAAGATAAGCGGTTAGCATCGTATCAAAACTCCATTGTAAAACTTCGAGACCATTCGACTCGAGCAACTTCATGTCTTGTTTGGCATCATGTCCGATGAGCTTGATGCTCGTATCTGACAAAAAGTCTTGCATCCTGCTCTTCACCTTATCCAAAACACTTCCGGAGAAAACAAAAGCAACCTCATCGGAGGCGAGCACAAGTCCACCCGCTTCATTCCCAAAAAGAGAAGCTTGAGGATTTCTAACGGCACGGACAACAACATCATACGAAGACCGCAATATTTTAATCGCATGATCCACTTCTAATTCTTTCTCAACACGAACCTCCTTTAATAAAACTTTTTTTAGTGCGAGAGAAATCTCCGGCTTCACTTTTTTCTCCACGACTTCTTTTTTCTTTTTTGACTTCTCGACCAAGGTACGTGTCTCACCCGGAACTTTTGAAAGCAGTGACTTGAATCCGTTCTCCTGCAAGAAAGCAAAAAGTCCGTCCCGGTCTTTTGGAAATACTCCCATGGTGGGCTTCCATTCAATCGGAACATCCTTGTCGATCGTGACCAATTTCATGATTGCCGGCATCACATCTTCTGCGGAAAGCAACTTCTCGCGCGTACCTTCAGACATGTCAGATTTTTTATCATGCGCAGCCTTCAAAATTCCTTTAAGGTTGGCAAATTTTTGCAGCAATTCTGTGGCTCCTTTGTCTCCAATGCCGCGAATACCTGGAATATTATCGGATGGATCACCTCGCATTGCCTTATATTCCAAAAATTGTGCTGGTGTTAGCCCATATTCTTTATCTATCATTGCCTCGTCATACATCAACGTCTCGGTAACTCCTTTCTTGAAAGCCATAACCGAGATTCCTGGTCTCACGAGCTGAAGCGCATCACGATCACCAGTAACAATCACAACATCCCAACCAGCTTTTCTTGCTCGTTCCGCTAATGTTCCAATCAAATCGTCCGCCTCAAATCCATCTAATGCCAAAGAGGGGATGCCCAAAAGCTCAAAACCTTCTTTAACCCAAGGGATCTGAGCATATAACTCATCTTCTTTCTGAACACGATTTGCTTTATATGCCTTATACGCTTCATGCCTAAACGTCGGTGCCTCCGTGTCCCAACAAGCAATAAAGGCATCTGGTTTCCCCATCTCAATCAATTTCAATACCGACATCATCATTCCGTAGACACAATTCACCACCTCACCCTTGGGGTTTGTGAGCGGTCGTATCGCATGCCACGCACGATGTAATAACGCATTCGCATCCAATATATAGAGACGTTTCATGGGCACAGCATGACAGGAACTTACGACAAAAAGAAGAGACCTCCGGCCAAAGGATTGGCCGGAGGTCATAGACTGTCTGACTCTAGAGACTCGCCAGGAGATAGGCCCAGAATCCCAATGACTCAAAGCCGTGCGTAGGGTAACGAGTAATCAGGTAACCATCGACAACCCAAGTCTGCATCAGAATCGTATTTCGACCCTCCGCCCGGATCGGTGCACCTGACAACTTGAAAGACTCACCCCAAAACACTTTGCCATTGCGATCATGCGTGAACAAACGGCCTTCGTTCGACTCCAACGTCACCAAGGAGAGCACGTGACCTTCTTTGTCACGTACAAATCGACTAACGTCGATCAGTCGCTTCCCTTCCGGAATAAGACTGAGCGAACGCCACTCGAGCTTGCCACCCTCAACAACTTTCGTTGAGAGCAACTCAAGCGGAGCACCTTCCTCGCGCAAATGTATTGCATAAGCGACAGACTCGACGATATCGATACCAACCACTGCCGGTCCAACACCGCCGCTCGTCATGTCGCTCCAAATCCCATCGCGTCTAACCAGACAGCACTCAGCTTGCCCCGTGAGACGAATCTGCGACTTTGGCGACACCTGTCTCAGGATTCCGACGTCTCCGCAGCGTCTCCACGAGCCAATTCAGTGTCACTGGATCGACGAGAAGATTGCGCAATCCTGAGCTTCCGCAGAGAAAAACCGTTCTTCCGATCGCGTAATACCCACGGATCAAAATGTCGCCCTTGTGGCACTCCACGAACTGTGTCACGGGAACAGGTGACAACTGGGCGATCTCAACCACCCCATCAGGACGGGAGCCGCGCAAAGAAAACTGAATCACCTGATCATCGATGCCGTTCAGTGCAACACTCAAATCCACCAAAGCAACTCGTTGGACGGATGCGGTCTGAAACGGAATCGGAGTTTCACGTCTAGTGCCTATGAGCTCCATGCATTCTCCTGATAATGAGAAGGACTGACCATTCACCATACGGCAAACGGGCCCGCAGGATATAACACCTTGCGAAACTCGTAAAGGGTAGCTAATATCACGTCACATCGGCGTGGTAGCCAAGTGGTAAGGCAGGGGTCTGCAAAACCCTTATTCGTGGGTTCGATTCCCACTCACGCCTCCAAACAAAAAGACTCCCATCGGGAGTCTTTTTGTTTCTTAGCTCTGATCGTCGTTCTTAGCGATGATATATGGCTGGGCAAGCGGAGGAGCCGGCGGACCATACTTACCAACCTTATGAAGATCAGCTGTACGGCCATTCCACTGCGTCCAGTTCTTTACACCTGTACCCATTTCAATAACTTCAATCGGAATATTGCGCTTCAAACCATACTGAGTCATCTCTCCAACGTTATCCATCCAGATATCGACACGGTAGGAATAACGAGGATTCATACGATCATGCACCTCAAAAATCTTGTCACCAAACACCGTCGGAAGGCGGATCTTGGTACCGATAGGCAAGACGTTGGTAGCAACATAACCATCACGGACAACGGAACCGTCAGCCGTAATAAACGGGCTTCCGTCTGTTTCCTGGGGACGCGAAGTATAAGCCGTCGAGTCCATACGAATTGTCTTGATAGCAACCGGACGGGTTTTCTCCGGAATCACGAAGAACTCGTCATTCGTAACATTCGACTTCTTCATGAAGATACTCGGAATGAAGCTCGCACCCATGGCTACCGGAGCTCCGGCCTGTACGCCAACGAGAACGACCGCCATAATGGCAAGACACGTCTTTTTCGCCACGCTATACTTGTTACGGATTTTGATAGTCATAGTAGGGATTTCAATAATTAACGTAAAATCATAACATAATAAAGCCTTTTTGTCAAGGGTTTTACCCAATATAATGGCTAATATTAGCAAAATTTTAAGATACTGGCGCATGAAATTGCGTCCGTTAAGCCGAAAGCTCGGACCAAAAGCCTGGACTGCGCTAAAAATAGCCGTTTTAGGGGGTTTAGCCGTGGCTGTCATTGGCCTTTTTGGATTTACACTCTTTGCTGCTTGGGTAAGCCGTGATCTGCCTGATCCAAACTCCCTCATCAGCAGAAACGTCCCTCAGTCGACCAAAATCTACGATCGAACAGGTGAACATGTCCTTTATGAGATCCATGGCGATGAACGCCGCACCCTCATAAAGATTGAAGACATCCCAGAGTCGATGCAGAAAGCTGCCATCGCCATTGAAGACCGTCTTTTCTATGAACATAACGGCGTGTATTGGCGAGGCCTTGTCCGCGCTGCAGTCATGAGCGTTTTGCGTGGTCAAAAACTTCAGGGCACATCAACCCTGACCCAACAGCTCGTTCGTAACGCCATTCTGACAACCGAGCGATCCTACACGCGTAAAATTAAAGAGATCATTCTCTCGCTTCAGATCGAGCAAAAATATTCCAAGAATGAAATTCTCCAATTGTATTTAAATGAAATTCCATTTGGCTCCAACTTGTACGGCGTTGAAAGCGCGTCTCAAACATATTTTGGAAAACCCGCAAAAGAATTAACGCTAGACGAGTCAGCGCTCCTCGCCGCCATTATTCAACGTCCAGATTATTTCTCACCTTACGGTACGGGGATTAGCGGCGACCATCGTGAACAACTCGTCCAACGCCAACACACGGTTCTTGAAAAGATGGCAGCAGAGGGTTTCATTCAGAGAGAAGAAGCGGATGCGGCAGAAGAAGTAAAAACGTTGGAAAAGATTATTCCACGTCGTATCGGAAATATTGATGCGCCACACTTCGTTATGTATGTACGCGCTCTTCTAGAAGAAACATACGGCGACCGCACCGTGGCCCAAGGTGGACTAAAAGTAATCACGACTCTCGACTGGGACATGCAGCAAGCAGCCGAGGATGAAGTGAAGAAAGGCGTGGCAGCAAAAGGCGAACAATACAAATTCACAAACGCCGCCCTCATCGCTCTTGATCCAAAAACGGGCCAAGTCATGTCGATGGTCGGATCAAAAGATTTCTTTAACGATGAGCATGACGGTCAATTCAATGTGACATTGTCTAACCGTCAGCCTGGTTCTAGTTTCAAGCCGATCGTGTATGCAGCCGGCTTTATGCGTGGCTACACGCCAGAAACAAAGATCTGGGATGTAAACACAACATTCAAAACCGACGTAGGCAAATACGAACCAAAAAACTACAACCTAAAAGAAAACGGACCAGTCTCGATTCGCCAAGCGCTCGCAGGATCGCTGAACATCCCAGCTGTAAAGATGCTCTACCTGGTCGGAGTCGGACGCGTCCTCGACTTTTCAGAATCCCTTGGCTACTCAACGCTTGAAGATCGCAGCCGCTTTGGCCTGTCATTAGTACTTGGAGGCGCAGAAGTAAAACCCATTGAACATGCCTCTGCTTTTGCTGCCTTTGCAACGGAAGGTGAGTCTCGTCCAACCTCGGCCTTACTCCGCGTTGAAGATGCCAACGGAAAGATTCTTGAAGAATGGAAAGAGCCGGAAGCACGCCGTGTTATGGACCAACAAATCGCACGTCTTATTAATGACGTTCTTTCCGATAACAATGCACGTTCCTACATTTTTGGCGGGCGCAACTTCTTAACGCTTCCCGACCGTCCTGTTGCCGCTAAAACCGGAACCACTAACAACAACCATGACGCTTGGACAGCAGGCTATACGCCAGACCTCGTCGCGGTTGTCTGGGTCGGAAACAATAACAACACAAAAATGAAAAGTGGTGCCGACGGCTCAATTGTTGCCGCACCAATCTGGCAAGGCTTTATGAAACGTGCAACTCAAGGAAAACCGGTTTCAAGGTTCACAAAACCAGCGCCTTCAGAAACAACTCGACCAATTTTGCTTGGAACGGTCTTTGAAAGAAAGATCAAAGTAAATCGTGAGAACGGTTTACTCGCCACAGATCAAACCCCTCCAGAACTCATTGAAGAACGCATCGGCCGCGAGGCTCACTCGATTCTCTATTATGTCGATATAGATGATCCGACCGGTCCACCACCATCCAATCCTGCGGATGACCCACAATTCAGCAACTGGGAATCCGCTGTTCAGGGTTGGGTCTCAAGAACCGGCTGGAATGCAACGAGCACCATTCCAACAGAAACGGACACCACCTACACGGAGGCAACACGCCCACAATTCACCATCCTTTCACCTAGCTCAAATAGCTCCGTTCTTTCTCGCCAAGTACAAGTCAGCTTGTCCATCAACTCGTTAAGACAGATTGTCCGCGCGGAAGCGTTTGTCGATGGAGTAGCCGTTGGATCTTCCAATACATCTCCAAGTAATTTCCAGATCCGCATTCCAAATGCGATCACAAAAGGATTCCGAACACTCACAGTTCGCGCTTACGATACGTTTGGACAATGGGGTGAAGCCAGTCACTCAATCAATCTGGAAGCGGATGCCGATCCAAATGAACCCACGATCTCAATTGTTGCACCGTCCAACGGTGAAACATGGGCACGCACCACATTCCCAAAAATCATTCGTATCCGCTTAGAAAACCCCTCTCAATACGACCGCGTCGATGTTAGTTTCATTGGTTCCGACTCTGTAGATCGACTCGTTGGAACACAATATTTACCAAACAACACCGAGCTCACAATCAGCGTTCCAGCAGGCCCTCCAACGGGACGATATGACCTCGTCGTAAAAGCAAAGAAAGCCAATCTCGACCAATACGATCGCGTACAAACATCGGTAACAATCACAGAATAAAAAGAACGCCTCCGATATCGGAGGCGTTCTTTTTAAATTTCTTACTGTCTGATTGGCATCACGATATATCTGAAGCCTTCCTGATCCTTTGGAGTAACAACCACTGGATTCATCGCATCGATCATACGTAAAACAATTTGATCGGTTCCCATCACGGACAATCCATCGGAAATATAACGGAAGTTCAAAATAACCTTATTTGCTTCTCCGTCAATCTCTGCTTTAAGCGTTGTCTTATGCGCACCCGTTCCCGTATCTGCCGATGACACACGCAATCCTTCACCAGGAACGACCTCAAAGTGAATATCAAACAACCCTTGGCGAGAAAACAACGAAGCGGCACGAATCGCTTTCTGAATCTCGGAACGAGACAAGATCAACGTTGTTTTAAATTGTTCCGGGATAAGCTGTCTATAATCTGGGAAAGAAGATTCGATCAAACGTGAAATCAATTCCACGCTTCCATAGGTCATCACCAATTGGCTATCCGTGATCGACCATTCCACTTGATCCGGCATTCCAACATCATCCTTGTACGCGGACAGGATACGAGCCGCCTCCTGCATCGCTCGTACCGGAACGATACATTTCCCCTCATTCTGAAGCCCACTCGCCTCAAGAGGCAAAACGCGCTCCGAGAGGCGGTAGGAATCGGTAGCAGCCATCACTAAACTCCCTTTGGTCTGTCCATAAAAAAAACAAACGACTCCTGAAAGCTCTGGACGCGACTCAGAACCAGAAACTGCAAAAGCCACCTGCCCGATCGCATTTCTTAAAGCATCCGCCTTTAAATGATATCCACCATCTTTGGTTAACTTGGGGATAAGTGGGAATTCAGAAGAAGGCATGCCCTTGATCGTTGTAGACGACCCATCCGCTCTTACTTCGAGCACATCATCAATCAGTACGAGCTCAACCTTTCCTGCTGGCAAAAGAGAGATATAGTCCTGCAATAGTTTGGCAGGAACCGTATATTCACCTGCGACCTCAACTCGTCCTCTGACCTGTGCAGAAACCGCCATCTCAAGATTGGTGGTCGAGAGCTTCAAACCACCAGAATCTGTCTTCAGCAAGACATTTCCTAAAATAGGCAGGTTCGCATTCTTTCCGGATATATGGCTTACCAGTGATAAGCCCTGTAGGAGATTCTCCTGAGTACAAGCGAAATGCATATTGATCAGCTGATGTTCCCACTCCGTGTTTGGTTAATCAAGTATAAATTTATACAGTAGTAGTAATAGGCTATGTGGATGAAGGGGATAAACAAAAACACGGCTGATCTTAGCCGTGTTTTTGTCTTCTTCTATCCACCATTGACGGGGACATCATCTGCACTCACAAGGGACAAAATAGCCGTTCTGTTTATGTATGGGCTTTTATCCAAGACCTTTCCATAGGTTTATCCCCATCTATCCACAGATTTATCCACAGAGATTTTAGCTAGCATTAGCACTTTGGCTATAAAGCTTCTCACGTATCGTTGCTAGGTCTCTCTTTAGCTGATCATCGTCTTTCAAAAGTGTATTGATCTTGTCGCAAGCATGCATAGCTGTAGTGTGATCACGACCGCCAAGCTGACTTCCGATGCTAGGATAAGAGCATTTTGCTTCCTCTCGTAAGAGATACATAGCCACTTGTCGAGGAAAGGCTAGTCTACGTTCTCGACTTTTCCCTAGGACATCTTCCATGGAGATGTCGTAGTAAGTAATAACCGTTTCAATGAGATAGCGTGGCGTAACGTTGCGCTTGGTAAGTGTCGGGGTAAGGCTCTGCAATAGTGGCTGAACCGTCAATAAAGTTGGGGGAATATTCTTGAATTGATGGTACGCAATGATTTTATTCATTGCTCCCTCAAGCTCACGCACATTGGACTGAATTGCTCCGGCGATAGCATGAAAAATTTCTGTAGATAGAGCATAGCTCTTGTCCCTAGCCTTAGCCTGCAATATGGCTACACGTGTCTCAAAATCTGGCTTGGAGATATCAACCATCATGCCCCATTCAAAACGTGACTGAAGACGGCTTTCAAGCGTCTGAATATCCTTTGGTGGACGATCCGAAGTAATCACAATCTGCTTATTGTTCTGATGCAATGCGTTGAATGTGTGAAAAAACTCTTCCTGTGTGCCTTCTTTGCCGGCCAAGAACTGAATATCATCAATTAAAAGCACATCAACTAAGCGATATTTATCTTTAAAATCGCTTATTTTTCCTCCACGAACCGACTGGATAAACTCATTGGTAAATCGTTCGCAAGTAACATAGCGAATCTTGGCTTCTGGAGCGCGTTCCAGCACATGATGCCCAATAGCCTGGAGTAAATGTGTTTTTCCCATCCCAGCACCACCATGGATAAACAGGGGATTATAAACATCGCCGCTTTTAGCTGCTACCGCTTGGCTCGCCGCATGCGCTAGTTCATTGCTCTTTCCGACAATGAAAGATGAAAAAACATAACGTGGGTTCAGCCCAACGTCATTATTTGCCGGTTCAGACTTGAGCGTTGGCTCAAATTGGCTAGATTCCTGCACGATGCTCGCATCGGCAGAAGGTTGTGAATTTTCAATCGGGAGTACCGTCGTATTTTTTACCTCGATGCGATAAGTGACTTCTCTAATAGGTAGACTGGATGCGTTCCTTAAGGCTTTAATAATCTGATCATTATACTTTTTCTCCATCCAAGCCTTGGTAAATGTATTTGGGACAGCGACAACTGCCTTCGTTCCCTCCGTCTGAATGAGGTATGTATTCTTAAACCAGGTCGTAAAATTTGCTTTTGAAAGGGTGAGTTCTAGCTCACCGAGCGCCGCTTGCCAAAGAGCTTGCTGATCCATAGAAATTATTGACGATCATTCCAACTGTGCATAACTATGTCAAACCTGTGGACCAAAAGTCCCGTCAGAGGTGAATACTTGCCAATTTATGCGGAATACTATATCTTTGGCGGGTTACCAATTATATGGCCACTAAGCGAACATACCAACCAAAAAAGCGCCGAAGAGCCCGTGTTCACGGGTTCCGCTCGCGCATGAGCACCCGTACCGGCCGCGAGGTACTTTCACGCCGCCGCAAGAAGGGTCGCCGCGTTTCGGCCATCAAAACGGTCGTTAAGCGCTCCCGCCGCTAAAAAGCGGTAGACTAGGCGAGGGGAAACCCTCGTCTTTTCATATGTTGCCAAAAACAGAGCGACTACATCGTGCCAAGGATTTTGCCTTACTTTCGCAAAAAGGAAGGGTTATTTACAGTCCTTTTTATGCTTTACGGCTCAGAACTAGCCAAGGACCCACAAAAGTCGGATTTGTAACCTCGACCAAGGTTTTTAAGACGGCCGTGGCCAGAAATCGAGGCAAACGCCGTATGCGCGAGATCCTGCGTGAGCTTAAATCGGAATGGCCAAAAAATTTGGACCTACTTTTCATCCTAAAGCTGGAAGTGACCAAGGCCGACTATCAAGAGCTCCTTTCGCAGGTACGTCGGTCCTTTGAGAAAGTTCCGGAAGCTCTGACCAAGCCACCATCTCCACGCAAACCAAAAGCCAGAAAAAAATCATCCGTCGTTTTTAAAAATGAAGCATGAACATTTTTCACGTGCCGAGACGGATCGGGCAAGCGATGATTCATCTCTACCAAAAAACACTTTCACCTGATCACGGACCATTCCAAGATTTACACCCGTATCGTGTTTGTAAATTTTATCCGACGTGTTCGCAGTACACCGATCAGGCGATAGGGAAGTACGGGCTCATCAAAGGATCGTGGATGGGATGGAAAAGAATATTACGTTGTCATCCATGGAGTCACGGCGGAATCGACAACGTGCCTTAAAGTTTTGTTTCAATCATCGCTCGCACATCTTCTTCCAACAATGGAATAGAAATACGCTTCCGTTTTCCCATAGCGCCCTTCTCAATATCAATTTCCGAAGGTGCAAGATCAAAAATTTTTGCTAAAAACCGCACAAGTTCTTGATTTGCTTTTCCATCGACAGGCGGCGCAGCCAAACGGATTTTAAGCGCTCCATCATGCCAACCAACGATTTCCGTCACGGAAGCGTTAGGAACGACTTGAACAGAAAGTGTGTACATAGCTTCAGTATAGCAAAACCAATGCTTTTCCAGCATGACCCTTGACAATATGGTGGGATATGTATAGATTTGGAATAACAACTAAAGACATCAAGAGTGTGGAGATGCTAAGGGATTCGGCCCGATACTCCGCCCGCAACCTGCTTCGGTAAGGTGCGACCCCGACCCCAACTAGGGAACGATGTGGTCCATGAAAAAGACGTCGTCCCCGTGGGCGACGTCTTTGTTTGTCGTTCATTAAAAAAGGAGAAGAGTCATGAGTGAAAAGCAAGAGATCGACCTGGAGAAGGAGCTCTCCCATTTCAACGGTCATTACGGTTACGAACATCGAGAACTCGGAGAGAAGCTTGAGGAGATCGAATTGGAACTGGAGTGCCTTACTCTTGGCGAAGGCGCCCGTTCGCGAGGCGACAACCTGTTCTTCATGGAACACGAGGGGGAATTGTATTTTACGTTTGTCTCTTGTTACAAGGATTGCAAACTCATTCGCTACGGAAAAATCTCGGAACGTGTTCGTGGGGATGGAGAGAGCGCTATCCGAGATCACACGGAAGGAAGAATGCACGCTGCGACTGTTCCTTATAAGCGTATGATTGACGCACACGATGCATTCTGTAGCAACTCGAACGTGAGCGTTACGATCGAGTACGACGGCATTGAGCTCCGTGGACGGATCCTCTCGGGCGACGGCCGTTACTATCATCTTCGTATGGAGCATCCATACCAGGTTGAGGTTGCTCGCAACGGCGGCTATAACCAATGGTCCGCTCAATCAGGGGTTTTCATGTTCGGAAAAGACGAGCAAGGAATGCTTTGCTATAGCAGGGACTGTATAGAGAACGCTCAGCGCAAGCTGATTGAGCTCTACAAAGACCGCAAGTATCAGGAGCGTAACTCGGAATCGATCGCCCTAGTGGATAGTCTCAATCGTACCAACAAGCCGTTTAATGAAAAGGAGTAGGACATGCACCGATTCATGCACGTATTTCCTGAATCAGTCCTCGCTTACAAAAAGATGTATGACTTTTTGCTGGGGAAAGAGATTCCGCTCTTGATCTATCGCGGTGAAACCGTCATCTGTCACGAGCCCGAGGAGCAGGGCATGATCTACTATGCACGTCATGGTGGGTCAGAAAAAAGATATGACCTAGCCGGCGACATGGAGATTGTTCTCGCGGGCAACTTCTCCAACTACGGCTTTGATACGGGTGAGGAAGATGTATTCTTGGACCAGCAGCTGGCTGAGAAAGGAGCGAGGTGTCTCGTCCGTTGCTGTCTTCTTTTCACGGACCCATTTCTGGATGTCGCCGTCGAATATGATGCCCTCAACGGTACTGGTTGGAAGGTGCAGTACGGTCCGCCTGAAGGGACGGATGGATGCCCTGGTCACCCAGCTGATGAAATCGCAAAGCACTTCGGCTTTAAGAATATGCATAAGCCTGTGAGCGAGGCTAAGGCATTCGAGATTCTCTCGGCTATGGCAATGTGCTTCATTGAGCGATACAGTCAGCATTGATTCGCTGTTCACCCGCTTGGTAAAGCGAGCGAACTTGCGTACAAGGCAAGCCGAAACAGAATCTGAACTTCATCTTCTGCTGATACTGACTGGCTTAATAGCCAGTAACAAAAACGCCCCCGTTTCTCACGGGGGCGTTTCTCGTTTACTTAATACATTCCTTTTTGAGCCATTCCAGTGTACGACGATTTCGCATCTGAATCGACACATAATCTCGATAGTCAGGACTCGCAATCTGTTCACGAGTTTGCTCATCGCCTGGTGGAAGATTCTCCAAAATGCGATCAACCTCCGCATCAATTTCATCTTCTGACACTTCAATCTTCTGTTCCTTGGAAAAAGCTTTGATCAGCACCGCTGTTTGAATGCGCTTGATCGCTTGCTTCACAAAATCGAGTTTGAGTTCCGCTTCTGACTTCTTGATCGAGGAAAGATAATCTTCCCACTTCATTCCTTGCTCTTCAATTCCATGTTGCAACTCATGTTGCATGCGACGCACTTCCTCATTGATCAAAATTTCTGGGACTTCACTGAAGCTAGATTGTTCGACCAGTTTTTCCAACATTGCAATTTCTGCGGCGTCATTCGCGCGCATGTCATTTTCATGTTCCATGTTTTCTTTCAACTTCTCGCGCAACTGTTCCATGTTCTCAAGCCCAACTCCCTTGGCGAGCTCGTCACTGGCTTCCGGCATCTGAAGTTCAAATACAGACTTGGCATTCACTTTAAAATCAACATCTTTGCCAGCCATGTGCTTCTGAAAATGCTCTTCAGGAAATGGAAGTGTGAAATTGCGCTCCTCACCCTCCTTAATACCCTCAAGTTTCTGAGTTAAACCTGGAATATACTGGGCTTCTGAAAGATAAATACGATAATCCTTGCCTGTTCCGCCCTCAAGAGCCACATGCTCACGCGACATTTCCATGTCTACGATCACTAAATCGTCCATTGTAGCGGCGCGATCAACCTTCACTTCATTGCGGCGCATCTTACGCATCTCGTTGATAGCCTCTTCAACCTGTCCTTTTGTTGTCTCTTTAGCCTTTTTATCAACCTGACAGTCCTTAACAACAGCGATTTTGGTTGCTTCAGGTGCAATTGGCGTCGTGGTCGTAAACTTAATCGGCTGACCAGCAGTAAGTTGATCAACGCTAACGGCCGGAGAACCAACGGTTTCCAGCTTTTCACCAACGACCGTTTTTACGTAGTTGGCGCGAACAATACGCTCGAGCGCTGTTTCCAAGATCGTCATTTCACCTACAAGACGAGCAACGTCTTCATACGTTGCCTTGCCTGGACGGAAACCCGGCAACGGTTTAGCCGTTGAGATTTCACGCACAGCTTCTTCGCGATAGGGAGCGGATTCTTCCCACGGAATCTCAAACGCGATTTGTACCTCTGACTTTGGGAGTTTAGTGACCTTATACATATATATAGATAGGACTCGAACCTACGCGTTTTAGTACATGGCGTCAACCCTAACCCACCCCTGCCCCTCCCTTCTGCGAAGGAGGGGTTCTGATTAAAAGTCTCCCTTCGCAGAAGGGAGACTTAGAGGGGTTATCAAACATAAACGCCGACCATGAGAGTTGGTCGGCGTCAGGCGTTCAGTTTTTGTTGCTTCCGTAGTCTTCGTACTTCAGTATTCCCCAGATCTCGAGCTCGTCGATGACAGCCATGACAGCCTCGTCATACTTGCTCCAGAAACGTGCTTTCTGGCTACGCAGCCTTTCGCGCAGTCGCCTGGCTCGCGCATCGGCCTCGTTGACCACGAGAGATAACATCACCAGAATAAAGATCAGGTTAAATTTCATGATCACTCCTTCATTGGTGGAATGGACTGTCGATCCGGTGTGGTTCGGATGATGTTATTATCATCGTCGATAACGAGTGTGAACGCGTCGAGGGTATCGGCATTGTGAAGCGAGAGCGCCTCATACAAAAGCGGATACACTCGGCCAATCCAGTTCATGGATACTTGTACCGCTTGCGTGCCAGATCTTGGCGTTCGCAAGGGCAGTTCTACATGCGCGATGAGTTTCTTGGTGACCCGATACGGCCCAACGGTAAAGGAGATTTGACCCTCCTTCATCGAGCTCGGCAACAGTCGCCAGTGATACACGATCTCATGTGCCGTCTCCGGCCCGATCGAGTAACAGGCATTGTCATTATCGCGGAACCAGAACTGGCCGCGATGTACGGTAACCTGTGGCAGTAGCAGGGGAACATCGCTCATGCGACCTCCAAAGGTGCGCCTCGAGCGTACCGTAAACGGAGTTTTCGTCAACTCTTGCACGTTTCCTCATTCTCCATTATTCTCCGCGCAAAGATGGCTCTCCAAATCGGTATCGTCGGACTTCCAAACGTGGGCAAATCCACGCTTTTTTCTGCGATCACAAACAAGCAGGTCGATTGTGCCAACTATCCCTTCTGCACCATCGACCCAAACGTTGGCGTCGTTGAAGTTCCAGATGAACGCTTGGCGGTTCTGTCCAAGATGAGCGGCAGCAAGAAGTTGATTCCAACCGTGATCGAGTTTGTCGATATCGCCGGTTTGGTGAAAGGTGCATCTGAAGGCCAAGGCCTCGGCAACAAATTCCTTGCCAACATTCGCGAGACTGATGCGATCGCTCAAGTTGTCCGCGCATTTGAAGATTCCAATATTCTTCACGTCGATGGTTCCATCAACCCGCTCCGCGATGCAGAAACGATCAACACAGAACTCGCTCTCGCCGACCTCGATGTTTTGACCAAGCGCTCAGGAACAATCGACAAACAAATGAAGAGCGGAAAAACCAAAGAGCTTGAAGCGGAACTCGTCACTGTCACAAAAGCGATTCGCAATTTGAATGAAGGCATCATGCTCCGCGATATCGACTGGATGGAAGATGAGCGTTACGCGCTTCGCGTGTTGCAACTTCTCACGATGAAGCCGATGCTCTACGTCGTAAACGTGAGCGAATCACAACTCGCCGATGACACGTGGAAAGAACGTGTCGCAGAATTGAAAGGCCTCATTGTTCCTGTCTGTATTAAAATGGAAGCCGACTTGGCCACCATGTCGCCAGATGAAAAGAAAGAATATTTGGAAATGGCCGGACAAACACAAAGTGGTTTGAACAAATTGATTCAAGAAGCGTACGTCGTTCTAGGCTTGATCACATTTCTCACCACTGGTGAAATTGAGACACGCGCATGGACCACACCCAAAGGCTCAACCGCCCCACAAGCAGCCGGTGTCATTCACACCGACTTTGAAAAGAACTTCATCCGCGCAGAAATCACGCCTTACACAGACTACGTGGAATGCGGCGGAGAAGCCGGCGCCCGTGAAAAAGGAAAAACCCGCATAGAAGGCAAAGACTACATCATGCAAGACGGCGACGTTTGCTACTTCAGAATCGGAGCCTAAACAAAAACCCGCCGTATCTACCTTGGGCCGGCGGGTTTTTGTTTTGACAGGAAGGGGAAATCCATGGAACGGGGTGTAGATGCGCGTTTTTGAAAACCACATTCCTTTTTGGCGCCTATCAGGCTGGCTATTCTCTGGATTTCTTTTTGGCATAGCGGCTCACAGTCCATGGCCTTATTTCAAATTCGGCTTTGATGCGCTTTCAATCACAAGCGCTCTCGTTATATTCGGAGTATTTATTTTTCGAGACGATAGAGCGCGATACGCCTTTCTTGTCTTGCTAGCTGTTCTCTTTGGTCTTTGGCGATTTGAGTCATCTTACATTCCTCAAAACCTCCGCTTCCTCGATGCAAAAGGTTTTTCCTACGCTCGCGCCACACCAAATCCATGGCGAGAAACACTTTCCGACAGAATCCGCTCCGGACTCCCTGGTGATGAAGGCGCCCTGCTCGCTGGCATTCTCTACGGCGAGCGCAATCTCTCTAAAGACGCCCGCGATGCATTCCGTACCGCCGGCATGACGCACCTGATCGCAGTTTCCGGTTCAAATGTCATGATTATTGTTTTTGCATCATTACAATTATTTGCGATATTTCACATTTCACGCCGTAAAGCATTTATCTGGCTCACGGGAATTCTCATGGGATTTGTCTGGCTGGTTGCGCCACAGGCACCCGTCGTCCGCGCTGCAATTATGGGGTGGCTCGTCGCGCTAGCGCCCATCGTTGGACGCATTCCATCGAGCAAGCGGCTACTGCTAGTCGCCGCAGCGATCTTCTCCTTTTGGAAACCATGGTCACTCGCTTACGATCCATCCTTTGCTTTGTCTTTTTTGGCTACAGGAGGACTCATGACCTGGGGCAAGCTGCTCGACGCACGTCTAGAAAAACAAATTCCTTGGAAAGGACTACGTGAAAATCTCACGATGACAATTTCTGCGACGCTAATGACTACGCCATACGCGATCTGGGCATTCAGCCAGGCTTCACTCATCGGTCTCGTGACAAATCTTGTTGCTGTTCCACTCGTTCCTTGGGCGATGGTAACCGGACTGATCGCGCTCGCATTTCCCTTCAAGCCGTTTACGTTGCCCGCGCAAGGATTCTTGTCTGCACTCTTATCAATAGCAGAAACCTCCGACCGTATCGGGCTTGGATCTTGGTCCGGACTGATCGCAAGTCCAATTTTTATGATCGCTTGTTATTTCGCGATCTACATCCTTTGGACAAAGTTATCCACCGACAAGTGAAATAAAATAATCCACAGGCAGTCATATCGTTTTGTCAGCACGGACATGCTGTTTAGAGTCAGAAACAAAATGAATGAAAGAATCTCATTGAAAGCAGGAAGAAGAAATCAGTAGATATTTTGTTTTGTCATCCATAACAAACAATTATTTTGACGCATTGCTCGTATATTCCTATTGTGTAAACAGGTCGCAAGACCGCGGACATTCACACGATTCGCATCCGCCAACCGGCGGAGGCGGAAGAAGAACAGTACATTGTAGGTTGAAGGACGCACCCGGGAATACCGGCCCGGAATGTGTCCATGATTCGGACCGAGCCATGCTTGCGGTTCTGGGTCATGCTGAAAAGCGGGTTGAACAATGTGCGTTGCCGGAAGGGGAGTGTTGGGACAGACGGGTAAAACGATAACTGACTCATCAGTTATCAACCGCGTCCGTCTCGATACTGGTGAGACGACCACTCGCCTCCTGATCCGGTCGAGTCTCTGCGCCGGGTAACCCCCGGCCGTGCCCACAATGAGTGTTGGGTGCGGTCGGAGGTTCCTATGCGCAGGTTAATGTTCTGGATGTTCTGTAGTTTTTATTCCTTTCTGCTTTGGCCGTGCGTCGCAGGATGTGCCAAAGGCGGTGACGCGATACCTCGTCGACGTGACGCAGGTGTCATGATCTCGCCTCACGCCATCTCTTCTGCCGATGCAGGAACGCGCCCCGTCATGCGTGAATCCTGCAACGGCGAGGACGACGATCTCGACTCGCATGTCGATGAAGACTTCCTCTGTCCTTTGGGAAGAATGGGCGAGATCTGCGTGACGAGTTGCGGAGTAAACGGCTATCGCCTTTGCGAAGCGCCGTCATGCACATGGAGTACCGTCTGTCACAACTTCGACGAGCTCTGTGGTGACGACCTCGACAATGACTGTGATGGTCATATAGATGAAGACTGCGCCGCAAATCCCACGGACGATTGGATGTGTCGAGAACCGTTCACGAGCATCCATCTCACTCCCGACCCGACACGACTCGGGATCTGCGCAGAAGGCTGGACGCTCATACTCTGGGGAGCTGGCGGAGCCTTCGAGCCATACATTTCCGCACCAGGAACGTCACTCGATGCGACTATTCGTGATGACTGGCTAGGTTGGGCTGCCTTCACCGCCTACTGTGGTGATTGGGATCATGTTCATCACTGGGAATCAGATGTGGGCCATCTCTCAAGCTCGTCTGGAGTCTCGGTCACGCTCGATGGCGACCCCGTTCCTGTCGAGGTCTGCTACGACCCAGGCGGAGACATCATTCGCCCGCTCATTCCGGTGCAATGCGGCTTGCCCGCATGTCCCGGACCGTCCTACTGAAAGTACGCCCCGATCCGTCCGCCAGCTGGCGGATCGGGTCGGGGCGCTTCTCTTGACTTATCCACTTTACCCACAGGAACGTATCCTTTAAGGTATAGAACATAAATAGAACGAACATTTTATATGGCAAAAAAAGTAAGTGATGAAATAAGCAGCCGCCGTATGGCAGCACAAACGGCAATCGATCAGATTAAAGAAAAGTTTGGCGACGGTTCCATCATGCGACTTGGGGAAGCACGTAAGATGCAGGTCGATACAATTCCTACAGGCTGTCTCTCACTCGACCTTGCTCTCGGCGTTTTTGGTGTTCCACGTGGACGTATCGTAGAAATCTACGGCCCAGAAGCTTCCGGTAAGACAACGCTCGCTCAACATATCATCGCAGAAGCTCAAAAAATGGGAGGCATTGCTGCTTTCGTCGATGCAGAACACGCGCTTGACCCAGACTACGCTCGCAAGATCGGTGTAAACGTCGATGAAATGCTGATTTCACAGCCAGACACCGGTGAACAGGCGCTCGATATCGTAGAAACGCTCGTCCGATCCAATGCGATTGATGTGATTGTCATTGACTCCGTAGCCGCGCTCACACCAAAAGCAGAAATTGAAGGCGAGATGGGAGACCATCACATGGGTTTGCAAGCACGTCTCATGTCGCAGGCTTTGCGTAAGCTCACGAGTATCGTTTCCCGCTCCAAAACAACGGTGATCTTCATTAACCAAATCCGTATGAAGATTGGCGTTGTCTTTGGCAACCCAGAAACCACGACAGGTGGAACGGCTCTCAAATTCTACTCATCCATGCGCATCGAGGTTCGACGTAGCGCTCAAATCAAGATGGGTGAGAAAATCATCGGAAACCGCGTTAAAGTAAAAATTGTAAAAAACAAAGTCGCTGCCCCATTCCGTACAACGGAATTCGATATCATGTACAACGAGGGTATTTCTGTTCCGGGAGATTTACTCGATTCGGGTGTAGAGCTTAATGTTGTGAGCAAGTCCGGTAACTCCTATTCTTTTGGAGGAGAAAAGTTGGGAGTAGGCAGAGAAAATGCAAAACTCGCTTTAAAAGAGCGTCCAGCACTCATGAAAGAAATTCGAGAGAAGTGTATCGCTTCTTGGCAGAGCAGAGAACTTACCGGTCTTTCAAGCGACAAGTCCGATGAAGGCGAGGACGATGCAAATGCACCGGTAGCAGCAGAATAGGAGGAATCAACTAATTTCTGATAGAATAGGGCGGTTATGGCCCGACGTAGGAAGAAAAAATTTGATCTAGCTTTAGATTCAGAAACAGGTAAAGGGGTAGCAGTTGTTTTACTGTTTTTCCTCTCGTTCTTCCTGTTGCTTTCCATGTTCGATTTAGCCGGCGCCTTTGGCCGTGCTCTGAGCGATGGTGTCTCTTATGTATTTGGATGGGATAAGCTCATCGTGCCCTTCCTGCTCATGGCATGGGCTTATCACATACTCGCGCCTGATCGTCTGCCAATCCGATTTAGTAATGTCGTTGGTTTTCTTTTGTTCTTCATTACACTCAATCCACTTGTACACGCCATCACATTTCCTGATGCAAAGATTGTTGCGGATGCGGCCTTGATGTCTGCTGGTGGCAAGCTGGGTGAAATCGTTTCAACGCCACTCATCAATATGATGGGTCTAGCGGGAGCTGTCGCAATTCTCATCGCGCTCTTCATTGTTTCATTGCTACTTTCATTTAATACGTCTCTAAAGCAAATCCTTTTCTTTGTCGATCTTCTGTTGAAAGGAATACGTAGCGCTTTCCAAGTAATCGGGTCGCCTTTCCGTGCATGGAGCGATTCAAGAGCGCGTGCTTCTGAAGCGGCTCAGTTGCGTGACGGCCAAGCCCCAATGATTGCTTCAGCCGCAGATGAATCACAAGAAGAGGAAGAATCCGAGGATGAAAAGCCGGAAGCGGATGAAGAAGAAGAGGAATCAGAAGAAGACAACGATGATGAAGCCGCCGTGCCCTCCAAGCCAAAAGCTAAACGTCGCCAAACTCGTATCGAGATTCCGGTTGAATTACTTGAGCGCCGCGATCAGCGTCCGACCTCTGGCGACATTGTTCATAACCGTGAAGTTATTCGCCGCACGCTGGAAACATTTGGTATTCCAGTTGAAATGGCAGAAGTTGCCGTTGGTCCAACCGTCACACAATTTGCTTTCAAACCATCAGATGGCGTGAAACTCTCACGCATCACAGGTTTGCATAATGACCTTGCGCTCGCGCTCGCTGCGCATCCGATCCGTATTGAAGCACCAATCCCTGGCAAATCCTTGGTCGGTGTTGAAGTTCCAAATCAAAGTGTCGCCACGGTCGGTTTGCGTGAGATGATCGAGTCCAAAGAATTCCGCGACCGCAAGACTCTCCTCTCTTTTGTTCTAGGACGGGATGTTTCCGGCAAACCTTGGCTTGGCGACCTCGCAAAAATGCCACACTTGCTCGTTGCCGGTGCAACAGGTTCTGGAAAATCGGTTTGTTTGAACATCATCATCATGTCGTATCTCTACGCGCTCGGTCCTGACGATGTAAAATTCATCATGGTCGATCCAAAGCGCGTAGAGCTCCAGGTATACAACGGCATTCCGCATTTGCTGACGCCGGTTATTACCAAGGTTCCAGAAACCGTGAATGCACTCAAATGGGCTTTGCGAGAAATGGATCGTCGTTACGACTTGCTCGCTAAGCATGGTGTACGCGACCTACCTACCTACAATACAAAAGTGCAAGATCGCATTCCGTATCTTGTTATTTTGATCGATGAGTTGGCGGATCTCATGGCGACGTCCGCCTCCGATGTAGAAGGTCCGATTGTCCGACTCGCTCAGATGTCGCGTGCCGTTGGTATTCACTTGGTGCTTGCAACACAACGCCCTTCCGTAGACGTCATCACAGGTTTGATCAAAGCAAATATTCCAGGGCGTATCGCTTTTGCCGTCGCCTCTGCTACGGATTCTCGCACAATTCTTGACCAACAAGGCGCTGAAAAACTTCTTGGACGCGGAGACATGCTTTACTCCACCGCCGAGCTATCTATGCCAAAGCGCGTGCAAGGCGCTTTTGTCTCGGAAACAGAAATTCAACGCGTTGTTGAATATGTAAAATCTAAATACGAGCCCGCTGATTACGATCTTTCCGTCACCAATCGACCGTCCGCCGGACCAACGATATTTGGCGACAGCGGTCTCCCTTCAGAAGATTCAGACGAGCTTATTCCTGCCGCCAAAGAAGAGATCATCCGCGCAGGAAAAGCCTCCGCTTCATTGCTCCAGCGTCGCCTCAAAGTCGGTTATGCACGCGCCGCTCGTCTTCTTGATCTTTTAGAGGAAGAGGGCTTCATTAGTGCGGGTGATGGTGCAAAACCTCGTGAAATTCTCAAGGCAGATTTCTTAAAAGATCAAGCGCCGCCAGAAATTCCGGATGAAGATGAATTGGAAGTCGAGGAGGAGGAGTCGCTTTAGGTTAGAAGGTTTACATCTCACGGTTTACAGACTACGTTTTGTCTATGGCCTTTGTCCTTAAACGAGTGAACAGCACCGGAAAACTCGGCCCCGATTTGGTTGAGTTACGTGAGCGTGCCGGACTTTCACTCGAGCAGGCCGCTCGTTTGGCTAAGCTCACCCCCTCATTCTTACGCGCCCTAGAAGAGGAAGACTGGAGCGGTTTACCGGACGCCGTGTATGCAGAAAAATTGCTCAAGTCCTACGTGTCCTTTTTTGGAGTAAACGAATCCTACTATCTTCACAAATTCAAAGACGGTCTGCGTACGCGTGAAATCAAACGCAATCCTGCCGATTTTCTCCCGCGCCCTGTTCGATTAGGCGCGACCGCACTCGTTGTAACACCTCGCATTATCGCAGCCGTTGGCTTCATGTGTTTTGTGTTTTTGTTGGGAGGTTACGTCTACGCACAGGCTCGCGCGATGTCGGTTGCTCCGGACCTAGAAGTAGCGAGTCCATCCGACGGTATGCGAATCGACGATCCACACATCGTTATTGATGGTCACACCTTGTCAGGCTCGCTTGTCACGATAAATGACGTAGAAGCGACAGTTCGTCCCGATGGAACGTTCACACTCGATATGAATGTTCCACGTGGAACAACTCTGATTAGAATTGTTTCACGCAGACGTCATGGCGCAGAATCTGTTGCAATCCGTCGTGTGATCTATGATCGAGCCCCCGTAGCAGCCGTTCCGGAAGAAGAATAAAAAAATCATCCCCCTAAACCCGCAGAGCGGCGCCACATCCAGATGGTGCCGTTTTCTGCGTCAGGAGAGATCCGCGAACGCATCAGATGATGCACGCACGGGTAGACGTGGAAACAGCACCGAGACGTACGGCGCTCCGCAGGTTTTGAAGGACGATTGGAAATTGAACGTAACGCAAACGCCCCGTTCCGGCAAGAAAAGCCAGACGGGGCGTAGCAGGAAAGTGCGCCGGAGAAATCAGCGTCGGCCATTGATGGCAACGCGAACATCGTCAAAGACGAGGTAGAGGAAGGCGATGATCGCCACGAAGGACATTATGCGTCCTCTGATTTATTGCGATCCGGATCGTCGATAGCGACAGAGCCAGAATCGAGTAGCCTTCTCAGGAGATCTTCGGGTACCCGTGTGATCACGGTTTGATCGTTGTTCCCGATCTCATTTGTCAGGCCTTGCGGTGGCCATGTTCTCTTTAGATCCGTACGATCTTCCTCGCTCATTCGTTTACCTCCGGGACGATCACGTTATCAGAAATCGATCATTGTGTCCAGACTCAGGAACAAACAAGCCCCGATCCGACAGAATGTCGAATCGGGGCTGCTCAGAGTAGGGGGCGGTTTGATCCGCCCTTCGTTCAGGCCGTCACCGCACCGGATTCCTCGGTCGGGGGACTCTCGTCTCCCTCCTTGGTTTCCGTCACGACTTCCGGCGTCTCTTCTGTCGCCTTGTTGCGGCGGCGGTTGCGCTTGGCCTTGGGCTTGTCGCCCTCGACCTTGCCCTCTTCCGCGGTCTCGGCCTTGGAGGCCTCGTCCTGGGACGAGGCCTTGCGCTGCTCACGCGGCGCGGGCAGAAGTCCGCGGACGCGGTTCTCTGCACGGTGGCTGAACCCGCTCCAGTGCGCCACGACGTTCTGGAAGAACGGCTCGGCGACCACGAACGTGTTGAGCAGGAGCACGACCGTCTTCATCGGCATGAAAGTCATGTAGCCAGTGGAGCGATAGTCGTCCGTGAAGACGGCGTATCGCGTCCCTTCGCGCTCCTCGATCGTCGGGCGGAACGGGTAGCGTCCGAAGACGGTCCCAGTGAACACGCGCTTGGCGCTGTGGGCATCGTCGCCGACCTTGCCCGCCTCGAGCGTGCCGCCGACCGCCTGTCGGAACGGTGTGCTGTCACGACCGTTGTTGATCGCGCGCGGCTCGCGGAACTCGCTGTTGTGCAGGAAGTGGGCCACGTCACGCATCGTGAAGGTTTCCTGCTGGGCATACCGGCCCCCTTCCCGATCGCTCGGGTCGAGGAAGTACACCGGCATCGGAGCCGGCTTGCCGTTGCGCTTGATCATCGGCAACTCCTCACCCTCGGGGGTGGTGTAGATGCCGTCGATCAGCATGCGGATCATGGGCGCGAGCCCATCGAGCTTGGAGACGAGCTCCTTGAGCTGGCCCTCCTTCTCGCAGAGATCACGCGTGAAGATTTTTATGTTGAGGTTGGTCTGCAGCTGCTGATTGCCTTCCTCCATGTCCTTGGAGTGGATCACGGCGCTCTCGAGTCGGTTACTGAAGATGAACTCGAAGCGGCGCTTGAACGCCTTCTGGGCCGAGTCGAACGAGGGCATCGGGAACTGGAACCACACGAGGGGCTTGTTGTCGGTCACGGGAACCTCCATGTCCGCCGTAGCGGAGGTGATTGGACTGAACGTTGTTGGTTGAATTGTGAACGGGCGTCCTTGATTCCATTTCACCGGAATCTCGGAAAGAATCTGGGGCGTAACGCTTCAGAGTCGGAGGTTTATGAACCTCGCAGGGCGTTAATTATTTTCCCCCCGATGGCCTCGTCTTTTCAGACAAGGAAATTTGGGGGGAAGGCCTCGCTTGTAACAGCGAGGTCCTCAGAGAATCAGGACCTTCGATACACGATCTCGGGCATCAGACGATGCGCGAGCCCATGCGGATCCTGAAGCATGTCGATGAGCGTTCGAGACCGCATCTCCAGATCATCCCGACCATGACGTCGGAATTCCTGAATGCGTTCTGCCAGAGGTCGCAGGCGCTTGAGAGCGCCGTCGAGCTTCTGGATGAGGATATCGACCGGCGTGACAGACCGCACGAATTGCGGAACGTCTTCCGATACTTCCTCCAAGTCGAGCGACCATTTGCTCTTCTTGGGGATGACATTGTGTTTGGCGACGATTTTCTCCGCCAGACGGGCAGCCGTTTCCGCTTCCGGACCCGTCCCTCGTTCTGCGAGAGCCTGGAGCGTGGCCGCTTTGGAAGCGGCCTTGTGCTCGGCAGGACCAGGCAGATTGTGCTTGGGCGGTTCAGAACGAAAGGCGTTCAGAGCCTTCTCGACGAGGTCTTCGTCGCCCATGTCGCGCAGCTCGTTGATGAGCGGCTCGAGTGTGGACCACGGAGTCGTCCGGATGTCGTTGGCGAGTTCTCGCAACCGCATCAGGGTGTAATACCCCGTTGCAGCGAGCGAGTTCACGATCTCCGCGAGGAGATCGTTGAAGTACAGCATCTCGAGACGATTGTCCCGAAAGGCGAGGATGACCCGGTCACGTCGACCGAGCCAATTCTCCGAGTAGAGCAACTCGTCGTCGCTCGCATCGTCATCGTCACGAATGACAAACGGTGCAAAACGGGACGTGAAGCCGTACACGGGATCGATGGATCCGATCGCTTGTGTCAAAGGAACCTCCTGGTTTTTGATTGGTCGGCGATATGCCTCCCGCTCCGATGCACGACGATTCGCGCTTCCAGAGTGGGAGGCCGAGACAGACAAGCTGTTTTGTCTATCTCGGCCACAGATGATTAGTTGTGTCCCCGTCGTGGGGGCGAGCCGATCATCTCGGTCATGTTGTGCGGAGCCAGTTTCCTGGCATCACGCCGCAACTGAGTTCTCTCTTCCGACAGGCCGTTAAGCCTGTCCTCGAGATGAGCGATGTCGTTCTCGATGGCCTCGGGGGACACTCCTCCAAGTCGCAATTCGAACTCGCCCAGACGACGCTCGTCAAATCGACGATGCAGTCGCGTTTCCGTTTCCTCGCGCCCATTGCGTGCGAGGAGCTGTTCGGTGGGCGGATGTTGCACCTCCGAGTAGCCGGACGTATCGGTATCGTGCTCGCTCTCCACCTCGTTTCCGAGGCGTGCCTGGAGGAGCAGGATGTCCATGTCGTCGCTTCCGATTTGTTCGGCCGCGAGACGTGGTGGGACTCCCTTGTCGGGATCGAAGTCGCCGTTGTTGAACGGGTCTTCGGCTTGGTTCTTGGCTGACCATCTATCGATGGTCGTGATAAAGAATCCTTTCAAGAGAGCCTCCTTGGTTGTGTTTCGTTTTTCCGAGCGGAATCGCCCATTCCGATCCGGAAGTTCCTGGAGGTCTGCGTCTGGGCCAAAAGAGGCCAAACGCAGAAGGAGAGGAGTTGTAGTCGCAAAGCGTCCAACCGCAGTCAGAGACCCGCAAACCGACAAGCAAAACAACCTCCAAGAACTTCCGGACCAAAGATGAAACGAACTGAACAGAATACGACCATTTAAGCTATTTGTCAAGAATCTCAGACATTCAGCCGATGAAGTTGGAAAAATATTCCAGCCCTCAATGAGCTGTCCGACTCAACCCATGTTTTAAATGGGGAGTCGGACAAAGAGTTCATCGGAAACGTTCTCGCATGTGAATGTTCACGTACGTAACGTCGCCGGTGATAGGAAGCGTTGCATTCCAACGGCACCAATCATGGTGATAGTCCGTGGAACAGCTTCCATGAAGTGAAGGTGCGTAGCGCGTTCGCCAGCGACGATCTGCGCCGCTGGGTCGCATCGGAGCCGGAATCGGCGAGAGGAAGGTTATTCCATCCACCGATTCTGTGTGTCGATGTGAGTCTTCACCCACACCGCGCGCTCCTTGCAACCATCCGTAGATGATAGGTCGATCAAGTCGCGACCAGCCCCATCCGTGATAGTGGTTGTCGATTGCAAAACCGACTTCCACATTGACGTTCGCTCGACGAACCCCGTCTTCAGACGGGATACGTTCGACTCCAACGACGGTCGCGGTGAGCGTACCTCCACGCACGCGGTAACCGCGAGCGTGATCGTAGGTGTGCATCGCGCGAGCGTTGTGATCGAGCTCCATGTATACATCACCAACCGGCTCGAAGTAGCCTTCGTTGTTGTCCGTGACATGGAATCCGACGAGCACGATCACGATGATCACGCCGACGATCCAGAATGCGGCACCTTTCATCAGGCCGCCTCGAGCAGGTAGATCTCACGCTCTTCCTCTATCTTTGGGAAGAGGAACACTAGCGGATCGACGCCCAAGGGAGCGCAGCCGCCGATTCCGAAGTGCCGAACGATCTCCTCTTGAATCATCTTCTCGATGTTGGTCAAGGAACCTCCGATATTGGGTCGCGGAGAAACGATGTGCTTCTTTGCGCCCGCCTCGCTCATCGAATCGCTTCGATGATCAGGGTGGACGCCGTTCCGAGAAAATGAATTCTCGGAACGGCCAGAGTGTCAGACGCTGAGCGCCTTGGCGAAGGGCTTGTGCGTCACGGGACGCATACGCCGGAGCACCGTGAGGCGCTCGTTGAGGCGGACCGCGAATGCGATCAGATTCTTGTCGCTGACGCGACCGATGTTGGGGTGCTTGAGCGCGAGCTCATTCACCTCCTCCATCTTCACACGTGTCGTCTCCTCGAGCTCGCTTCGCAGCTCGTTGATGATCACCTCGAGCGTGTTGCTCGCGGTTCCGTCGGGAAGCGCCTTGCCGCCCGAGAGGACCGCGAAGCTCTGTTCGAGCTTGTTACGCGTGGCGATGCGCTGGGCCTCGAGCTTGGTCTGCTCGAGTGCCAGCACGTAGATCGGGCTGAGGCGCTTGATGAGCACCTCCGCCTTGTCCGCGACCACCCCATAGCTGTCGCATCCCTTGTGGATGCGTGCGAGCACCGCGATCGACTTGCGCACTGTGACCGTGAGCTTCTTGGGGTTCTTCACCCCGAGGCCCTCGAGGAGCTCCGCCTGCGTGACGCGCAGGAAGCCCTCGAGTTGCCCACGCGCCGTCATCTCCGGATGCTTGTTGGCATCCTGGACTTCGTTCTTCACGAAGACACGGATGCCGACGATCTTGCTGATGAGCGACGCGAGGAGATTCGTGTTGGTCATGGAAGGAGCCCTTCTTTTAGGTGGCGAGTAAAAGCAACTTGCTTCCGATCGCACCAATCTCGCTCGTCGAATTGCTTCAACGGTCGGGATCGGTGCTGGATAGGTGCCGCTATCCAGCGATGTAAGAGAAGCCCCTTTTGGCACGGGCTATATTATTTCCATAAAAGTACAAACCTCTTTCTTTCGTTGCGTAGATGTCCGACTCCGTCGGTACCACGGTCGATCAACTTGCGTTGATCAGGCGGCGCACGGGAGCTGACTCGTGACCAGCTCGCGCTCGACGTTGACCTTTCGATAGGCCTCGTAGTAGCGCAAGCCGTCGAGGAACTCCTTGGCCCTTTCCTCCAAGTCCCAGGCGACGTACGCCAGATCCTTGGCGAGCTGTAGCGCGCCACGATCCGTCTGCGGCTTCCGCGGGAGGAAGGTCATGATCTCGAGGATCTCGTCGCACTCTCTGATGATGCCAACGGACTGGCGGCAGCGGTCGAGTGCAACTCGGTAGATCGTATCGTTCTGCATGTCTACTTTCGGTAGCACGGGGGTGAAGTTATCCCGCGCCACACTCTCGAGAAAGAAAATATTCTTTTCCGAGAGTGTGGAACGGGACGTTCCACACAATTTGAAAGGTCAATCCGTTTTTGAGGCGGACAGGTGTAAGGAAGAAGGCGGTAAGAACCAAAGTTCGTTCCGCTTTTGGAAACCGTGTCTCGAGAGCCGCAGACGAATCCGCCGCTATCGAGTTCGATTTCCGTCCGTTCGGATACCCATGTTCGGGTCCGATCGGGTTTCTTCCCCACGCCTGTACGTCTTTCAGACGAATGCATTGAAGGCGGATGGTCCGCAGTGGTCCGAAGACCGGCAGATCCAAGAAGTCATACATTGAGTGGTCCCAGACGAATCCGAGTCCATACAATGCATGAGCACCTTCTTTGGCTTGCGCCAAAGGCTCCCTCCTCCAATGTCTTCGTCCGAAAAATCAAAAGGAGACGCTTGGCGCGTCTCGGTCAGGGGCGTTAACAAGACTTCCGCCAGCTTCCAAAAAAGAAGTGGCAGATAAAGTCTCGTCTCAGCTCTCCTTCCAAGACGAATATTAGAATGTAATGTGTGAAATGCGTTTCCGCAGATCAGACTTCCGAGCGAGTCGGAATCCTGCGGAGCTCTTGTGGACCAGAACTTCGATCATCATGTTCGTGCGCATTTGCACCTCGTTGTTGGTTGTTGTGAAGTCGCTATCGACGATCTTGTCCTTTCGGATTCAATCATCGTAACGAGATACTATAGCACAAAGCCGAGATCTTGTCAAGTAAGGTAAACAAAACGAATATTAGCCAATTTGGCTAATATTAAATGTATAATCATATATTGTGAAACATATGTTATCTATTGATAACAAAATATCCGTTAGATTAGCCATTATTGTGGATAAGCTAAGATTAGCTACCTATTTGTATATAGTGCAGAAGTACTATTTATCTAAAATTAGCCAAATTTGACGAAATCATCATTTTGTCCAATTCGCTTGACGTATGAAACACCACATGTTAAATTTCGCGCGAAAACACGCGTCTTGACAGGGAATTGCGCAACCACTCTGTCAAGAAAAAGTGACCCCCAGTTTCACTTCATGAGCTCTCGTAATCTGTAATCGAAGTCCCTCCCGATTTCCCCTTCGGGAGGCATTTTGATGCTCTATATCGCGTGTTTTTTTCACTAATTGAAACCGGTTCGTAATCATCTGCACGGCCACCGTCGTCATCCGGCTGCCATGTCCAGCTTTTTGACGGTCCCGTTCGGAATTACGTTTGCCGAGTAAATTTATCGCCCCATGCAAGCGATGCAATTCCGCCGCCAAGCTCCAAAGGAAGCCGAGCGACGCTATTTCACGGCCGCCCGTGATGCCATGGCTCTTCCGGATCTCATCGAGATTCAGAAAGCGTCCTATCGTTGGTTTCTTGAAGAAGGAATCCGCGAACTTTTCAACGAGATTTCGCCGATCAAAGATTTTATCGGCCGTGACCTCGAGCTCTCCTTCGTCGACTATTATTTTGATGAACCTAAGTTCGACGAGAAGACCTCCAAAGCTAAGAACGTTAACTACGAAGCTCCGCTTCGCGTGAAGCTCAAGCTCGTAAACCAACGTCAGAATGTAGAAAAAGATTCTGAAGTCTACCTCGGAGATGTTCCGCTCATGACCGATCGAGGTACGTTCATTGTGAACGGCATCGAGCGTGTTGTCGTTACTCAGCTTGTGCGTTCCGCCGGTGCATTTTTTGCCGCGGAAGTCATGCACAACCGCCGTTATTACGGCGCAAAAATTATTCCAAATCGTGGAGCCTGGCTCGAGTTTGAGACCGATGGCAACAACGTGATTTGGGTCAAGATCGATCGTAAGCGCAAAGTCGCCGCCTCGGCACTTCTGCGTGCTTTTGGTATCGGCTCCAATGAAGAGATCATGAAGCTCTTTGAGGAAGTCGATGTGCACCCGCTCAACCACTACATGGAATCGACACTCGCTAAGGACGTCTCATCCAATGAAGAGGAAGGTTACATTGAAGTCTATAAGCGCATTCGTCCGGGTGATCTTGCTACGAGCGATAACGCCAAGTCGCTCATCCACTCGATGTTCTTCAACTTTGATCGTTACGATTTGGGTCCGGTCGGTCGCTACAAATTCAACAAACGTTTCAACTTGCCAACCGAACACTCGGACATGGTGAAAGAAGAGAATCGTATTCTCACCAAGGAAGATCTCGTAAATATTTTGAGCGAGATTATTCGCTTGAATGTTTCACAGGAAGAACCGGATGACGTCGACCACTTGGGTAACCGTCGCGTTCGAGCGGTCGGTGAACTTGTACAGAGCCGTTTCCGCATCGGTCTCGCTCGCATGGAGCGCATCGTCAAAGATCGTATGTCGACCATGGATATCACCATGATCAATCCGGCCAAGCTCATCAATGCCCGTCCGGTTATTGGTGCGATCCGCGAATTCTTTATGAGCTCGCAGCTTTCGCAGTTCATGGACCAGACCAATCCGCTTTCCGAGCTTGAACACAAGCGACGTTTGTCAGCGATGGGTCCTGGTGGTTTGACGCGTGAACGCGCCGGCTTTGATGTTCGTGACGTGCACCGCACGCACTACGGCCGTATCTGTCCGATTGCATCGCCAGAAGGTCCAAACATCGGTCTCGTGGGTCACTTGTCTTGTTACGCTCGCATCAACGAGTACGGCTTTATTGAAGCTCCGTATCGTGTCGTAAAGAGCTGGGCTTTGAACGATGGCCAAGATGCTGTCGGTGAAGTTTTGCGTGTTGATGTACGCGATGGCGAGGGGAAACTCGTCGCGGAAGCCAACACAGAAGTCGATAAAAAATTGGCCGAGAAAATGACCAAGGTTTCCGTCGACAAACTTCCGATTGTTCCGTCTGTCACAAAAGAAATCATTTACCTCAACGCCTTTACGGAAGAGCGCGGAACGACCGCGCCAGCTACGACACCCATCGCCAAGGACGGCAAATTCCTCGTCGAGCGCGCCAGTGCGCGTAAGAACGGTGAACCAACCGTTGTTGATGTGCATGAAATTGACTATGTCGACGTTTCATCCAAACACATTTTGTCCGTAGGTACGTCGCTGATTCCGTTCGTAGAACATGACGACGGTCACCGCGCACTCATGGGAACCAACATGCAACGCCAGGCAGTTCCATGTATCAAACCAGACGCACCGATTGTCGGTACGGGTGTTGAACGTCGCGTTGCTATCGACTCGGGACACGCAATCATCGCTCAAGATGACGGTGTGATCGTTTCTGTTTCTGGTAAGCATATCGAGTTCCAGGCTACGGACGGAACCATGCGCCGCTACGACCTCATTAAGTTCCAGCGTTCCAACCATTCAACCTGTATCAACTTCCGCCCATCGGTAAACAAGGGTCAGAAGATGTACGCCGGAGAAGTGCTCGCCGACGGTACATCCGTTCAGCGTGGTGAACTCGCTCTTGGTCAAAACCTGATGTGTGCCTTCTTGTCATGGGATGGTTACAACTACGAAGACGCTATTATTTTGTCCGAGCGTCTCGTGCACACGGATCGCTTTACCTCGATTCACATCGAGCATCACGTGATTGACGTGCGCGACACCAAGCTCGGTCCGGAAGCCGTGACGGCCGATATCCCAAACGTCTCGGAAGAAAAACTTCGCAACCTCGATGAGCACGGCGTTGTGCGCATTGGTGCAGAAGTGAAGTCCGGCGACATTCTTGTCGGAAAGATCACGCCCAAAGGTGAAACGGATTTGTCCGCTGAAGAAAAATTGCTCCGTGCAATCTTTGGCGAGAAAGCTCGCGACGTGCGCGACTCATCGCTTTACCTCGAACACGGTGAAAAAGGAAAAGTCGTCGACATCAAGGTCTTCTCGCGCGACAACGGCGATAAATTACAGCCGGGTGTCTTGAAGCAGATCGTCGTCTCCGTTGCCGACCTTCGTAAAATTCAGGTAGGTGACAAACTCGCCGGTCGTCACGGTAACAAGGGTGTTATCTCCAAGATCGTGAAAGTTGCCGACATGCCATTCCTTGAGGATGGAACTCCTGTCGACATCATCCTGTCACCGCTTGGTGTCGTTTCACGTATGAACCTCGGTCAGATTTTGGAAACGCACCTTGGTCTTGCCGCCAACGCGCTTGGTTATGTTGTCGCAACTCCAGTGTTTGACGGTGTTCCGGAAGAAACCATCCGCGAGGAATTGAAGAAAGCCGGCTTCCCAGAAGACGGAAAAATCGCCCTCCACGACGGCCGCACCGGTGACCGCTACGACCATGAACCAACGGTCGGCTACATCTATATGTTGAAGCTGAACCACATGGTGGAAGATAAGATTCACCAACGCTCCATTGGTCCGTACTCGCTCATCACTCAGCAGCCGCTTGGTGGTAAGGCGCAATTCGGTGGTCAGCGTTTTGGTGAAATGGAAGTCTGGGCACTTGAAGCCTATGGCGCCGCTCACACGCTTCAGGAAATTCTCACGATCAAATCGGATGACGTTCCTGGCCGTTCCAAAGCCTATGAAGCCATCATCAAGGGCGAGGCGATTCGTAAGGTCAACGTACCAGAATCGTTTAACGTGCTTGTGCGTGAACTGAAGGGTCTTGGTCTCGACGTAGAATTGCTCAAGGACAATCGCCGCATCGACTCCGATGCCGGTCCACGTCCGGAGCATTTCCGCGCTCGCCCAGCCGCCGCCGCTACTCCGGAAGATTCCGAGTGGGGTCCGGCTCCGACTGATTTTTAATTCACCGTAACGACACATATATCTATGGCGTTTTTCCAAACGGAGAACATTAAGTCGACAGACTTCGACTCCATCCGCCTCAAAGTGGCTTCTCCAGAAGTCATTCGTTCCTGGTCGTACGGTGAAGTCACCAAACCAGAAACAATTAACTACCGTACACAAAAACCAGAAAAGTCCGGTCTCTTTGCAGAAGAAATTTTTGGTCCGTCAAAAGACTGGGAATGCTACTGTGGTAAATATAAGAAGATCCGCTACAAGGACATCATCTGTGACAAGTGTGGCGTGCAAGTCACGCACTCACTTGTTCGTCGTGAGCGTATGGGTCACATCGAGCTCGCCGCTCCGGTGACACACATTTGGTTTTTGCGTTCTGTTCCGTCCAAAATCGGCACAGTGCTCGACATGAGTATTCAATCGCTTGAAAAAGTGATTTACTTCACAGCCTTTATCATCACGAATGTTGATGAAGAGCTCCGTCTGCAAGCCGTCGAGCAAGTGCGCGCCGAGTACAAGGGCAAGCGTAAGTCGATCGAGTCAGAATCGGATCGTGAAATAGAACGTGTCCAAAAGCAGGGCGAGGAAAAATCCTGGTCTGCTGAGCAGCTCGCAAAAGAGATGGACAAAGCTCAAGCCAACAAAACCCATCGCTTGGATGAGCTTGAGGCCGACTTTGACATGTCTGAAAAGGAGCTGAAGGACCTCAAGGTTATGAAGATTCTTACGGAAACCGACTATCACGAGCTCTCGCTCAAATACGGTCACGTCTTTGAAGCCAAAATTGGTTCTGAAGCTGTTGAAGAATTGCTCAAAAAGATCGATGTAGAAGGTACGATGAAAGGATTGCAAGAAGAACTCGTCGACGCATCAGAAGCCAAACACGACCGTTTGGTGCGCCGCGTAAAACTCTTGAAGTCACTTCATGCCAACAATATTGATCCGAGCTGGATGATTACCAAGGCGCTTCCGGTTATCCCACCGGATTTGCGTCCGATGGTTGCGCTCGACGGTGGACGCTTTGCGACTTCCGACTTGAACGATCTTTACCGCCGCGTCATCAACCGTAACAACCGTTTGAAGCGTTTGTTGGAACTCAATGCTCCAGAAGTCATCGTGCGCAATGAAAAGCGTATGTTGCAAGAAGCTGTTGACTCGCTTATCGACAACAGCGCGCGTTCTTCCAAGACGGTGATCGCCGCAACCGGTAAAAAGCGCCAGCTCAAATCGCTCGCCGACATTCTGAAAGGTAAGCAAGGTCGCTTCCGCCAGAACTTGCTTGGTAAGCGTATCGACTATTCTGGTCGTTCTGTTATTGTCGTCGGTCCGACGCTTGAACTTCACCAATGTGGTCTTCCAAAGACCATGGCCTTGGAGCTCTTCAAACCGTTTATTATCTCTGAGCTCATCAAGCGTGAACTCGTTCACAACATCCGCTCAGCCAACCGTTACATCGAGGCCGACCACGCGGAAGTTTGGGATATTTTGGAACGTATTGCTGAAGATGCCGTTGTTCTCTTGAACCGCGCTCCAACGCTTCACCGCCTCGGTATCCTTGGCTTTCAGCCAAAGTTGATTGAAGGAAAAGCGATCCAGATTCACCCGATGGTGTGTCCGGGTTTCAACGCGGACTTTGACGGAGACCAAATGGCCGTCCACATTCCGCTTACAGAAGAAGCGCGTTGGGAAGCCAAGAACTTGATGCTCTCCACCAAGAACTTGCTCAAGCCAGCTACCGGTCAACCAATCGCCAAACCAGACAGGGATATTGCTTGGGGTTGTTACTACATGACCGCTCTGATTGAACCGGTCGATGGAAAAGTAAAATCGTTTGGTTCTCCAGCAGAAGCACGCTATCTCTTTAATAGCGGAAAACTCTACATTCGCGAGAAAATCAAAGTGAAGATTCATCATGACCAACCGTCTATCGAGACCAACGTCGGACGTATCATCTTGAATGAACTTTTCCCTAAGGAAATTGGTTTCCGCAATGAAACCATCGGTACCAAACAGCTCGGTGAAATTGTGCGTACCACAATCGAGCTTCGTGGCTTTGATCGCACTGCTCGTTTCTTGGATGAAGTGAAGAACATGGGTTTCTTCTACATTACACGTTCCGGATTCAGCTACGGTATGGGTGACCTACCTAAGATCGATAAGCAAGCCGTGATCACGGTAGGAGAGAACAAGACTCTTGATATTGAAGAACAATATAAGGAGGGATTGCTCACCAAAAAAGAGCGCTACAATTCCATCATTCGCGTTTGGTCCGATGTGAAGGAACAAATCCAGAAGATGTCCAAGGACTCGCTGGACAAAGAAGGGGCCGTCTTCTCGATGATCGACTCCGGAGCACGTGGTTCCGTGGGTCAGCTGACAAACGTTGTCGGTATGAAGGGTCTCGTGTCTTCACCTTCCGGTGAAATTATCGAGCTGCCAATCAAATCCGGTTTGCGCGAAGGTCTCGATGTGTTGGAATACTTTATTGCATCGCACGGTGTACGTAAGGGTTTGACCGACACCGCTCTGCGTACAGCGAACGCCGGTTATCTCACGCGTCGTCTCGTGGACGTTTCACAAGATGTCATCATCATGTCGGAAGATTGTGGTGATACAGATGGTGTGGTCCTGACTGCCGCTGAATGTGAAGAAATCGGTGAACCGCTTCTCACGCGTCTTCATGGCCGCGTCTTGATGAAGGACCTCAAGGACCCAGAAACCAAGGAAACACTTGTAAAGAAAGGCAAGCTTGTCGATGAAAATGACATTCGCTCGCTTCAAGACAAACAAATCGACTCTGCGCACGTGCGTTCATTGCTTACCTGTAAGCTCAAGCGTGGCTTGTGTCAGAAATGCTATGGAACAGACTTGGCCTACAACCAATTGGTTAAACTCGGAACAGCCGTCGGTATTATCGCCGCTCAATCCATTGGTGAACCAGGTACACAGCTCACGATGCGTACATTTCACTCTGGTGGTGTCGCCGCCGCTGACATTACGCAAGGTCTCCCACGTGTTGAAGAACTCTTTGAAGCACGTTCACCAAAGCGCAAGGCCTTGTTTGCGGAAGTTTCCGGACAAGCCAAACTCGTTGAAGGTGAGCGTCGCATTCTTCAGACGGCTAAAGGCGAGAAGCTTGTCGATACAACCAGCGGTACTCGCACGATCATGATCCACCACATTGCCGTTCGTGAAGAGGTGCACACATTCCTCAAGCGAGACATCGTTAAAGTGGAGGATGGTCAGAAAGTGAAAGAGGGTCAGATGATGATCGTCCGTTCGACAGGTGAAGAGGTTATTGCCTCGCACCACGGAACCGTAAAGATTGAGAAAAACAAGCTCTATCACATCTTTGAAGGCCCATCCGTCACCGAGCAGGAAGTGCCTGCAGGTTACTCAATCCTGATTAAAGATGGTGATGAAGTCACGATGGGCGATGTGCTCACGGAAGGTCAATATGATCTTCAAGAACTTTTCCGTTTGCGTGGACATGACGCCGTCATGCGCTACCTCTTGCGTGAAGTACTCGCTATTTACGCCTCGCAGGGTCAGAAGTTGAACGCTAAACACATTGAAGTAATTGTGCGTCAGATGTTCTCCCGCGTGTACGTCAAAGATGCGGGTGACACGGAATTGTTGCCAGGACAAATCGTCGACCGTAACCGCGCGGAAGAGGAGAACGCTCTCCTTGAAAGCAAGGGCAAGACGATCATCGCAAATCTCACGCCGCTCTTCATGGGCATCACCAAGGTTGCTCTTTCCACTGAGTCATTCTTGTCCGCCGCTTCCTTTATGGAAACTGCCCGCGTGCTCATCAACGCCGCGGTTACCGGCAAGATCGACCGTTTGGAAGGTTTGAAGGAAAACGTCATCATCGGTCGTCTCACCCCAGCCGGTACCGGCTTTGGTGTAAACCCCGCCGAGTTGGAACGCGAGTACGAAGAACGCAAGAACAATCCAGTTGCCCCAAAGGAAGCATAAATCGGAAACAAAAAAACTCCCTGCGTAAGCGGGGAGTTTTTTTACATTTTCGACCAACCCATGTTCCTCCGCTATGCTTTTCACCATATGAGAGTCCTCGGCATTGATCCAGGTTTTGATCGAAATGGTTTCGGCGTGATCGAGGACAATGGCGGTAAGCTAGTCCACATCGCACACGGCGTTTTGCAGACCTCAAAAGACGACATATTCATGACTCGCCTGCGCCAAGTGCGCGACAATGTCGCAAGTCTTATCGAGCAGTACAAACCGGACGCCGTTGCTGTTGAAAAGCTTTTTTTTCAAACCAACGCCAAAACCGCCATCAATGTCGGTATGGCGCGCGGTGTCGTTTTGCTTGCGATTGCCGACGCTGGCATGGCTCTCGTAGAACCTACGCCAAACCAAGTAAAACAGGGGACAGCCGGCCATGGATCTGCCGATAAAAAACAGGTTCAGGAAATGGTCAAACGACTTCTCAAACTTGAAGTGATCCCCAAGCCAGATGATGCCGCTGACGCTCTCGCCATTGCTATCGTTGGTTCAACCATGGTCCGCACGGTACACCCTTGATTTCTCTTGTAAGGTATGCCCAAAAAGGCTAAAATACGGTCGTCCAAAGACTTCCAATTTTTCGCTCTATTATGCAAATTTTCTGGCACGGCTACTCTTGCATCCGCATTGAAGCAACCCACGGCGACCAACAGGCAACCCTGGTAACGGATCCGTACGGAAATGACAGTGGTTTGCGCTTTCCTCGCACCCTGGCTCCGGACGTTGTTGCGCTAACCCATGAGGATGACAAGCGATTTCCAATCGACGGTTTCACCAACGAACCTTTTATTATTAAAACTCCGGGCGAGTACGAGGCTAGCGGGATCTTTGTCTACGCGATCGCATTACGTAGCCCAGAAGATAAATATCCGTTTGAGCTCATGTATCGATTTGAAATCGAGGGCATGTCCATCGGATTCTTGGGAGGTCTGAAGCGCAATCTGACAGATGAAGAAGTGGCCGCGCTTGGCAATATCGATATCTTGTTACTTCCAGTCGGCGGTGGCGATCTACTATCTGCCAAGCAAGCCGTCGATATCATCAAGAGTGTGGAGCCTCGCATGGTTGTCCCGCTCGCGTACCACACGGAAGGTATCAAAGAAAAACTCGGAACAGCCGACGCCTTCTGTAAAGAGTTGGTGTGTAAGCGTGAAGATGGCAACAAGCTCAAGATCACCAAAAAAGACCTCCCTGCAGAAGATCTTGTCGTGACCGTACTCGAGCGCGCTTGATCGTTCAAATACAAACACATATGAAAGCGCATCGCTCTCCTCCAAAAAGAAGCCACGTACAAACCACTTCCTATGAAGGGGAGTCACGCATTCTTTCTCATGAGGAAAAGCATGAATTAATCCGAGCTCATGCCGCGACTCGCCAAAAGCAACCACGCGGCTACGGACTGGGCTACTACATCGCAGTGGCGGCTTCGTGTCTGGTGGTAGCAACAGGTTGGATCATGACTCTGGATCGCGGTCTATGGCGCCCAGTAAAAGAACCCGACCCGATCGTTAACGAGATTTCAGATAGTGCAGAAAAGCTCAAGCAACAAATCGACAAAACCACGCAAAACCTTGAGGAAGCACGTAAGCAGTTTGAAGCAGCAAGTAAAAACGTAACAACGACTCGCTAAACTGATATGTCTGAACAGGAAATTGATCTCAAAGAACCACGTCAAAACGTGATAAACGCGCCACTCGTAGAAGAGATGCAAGTCGCATTTCTAGACTACGCGATGAGCGTCATTGTGGACCGCGCTCTCCCGGACGTGCGTGACGGTTTAAAGCCGGTGCATCGTCGTATTCTCTACGCGATGTGGACGCTTGGACTCCGTGCCAACGCCAAATTCCGCAAATCCGCGACCGTCGTTGGTGAAGTACTCGGTAAATATCACCCACACGGCGATACAGCCGTTTACGACTCTATGGTCCGCATGGCCCAAGAGTTTGCGATGCGTTATCCGCTGGTCCGCGGCCAAGGAAACTTTGGTTCTGTCGATGGTGATGGAGCCGCTGCCATGCGTTATACGGAAGCCAAGCTTTCTGGAATCGCAGAAGAATTGATCTTTGATATCGACAGAAACACCGTCGACTTTCGTCCCAACTACGATGGTTCTCATGATGAGCCAAAAGTACTTCCGGCAAAACTTCCAAACCTCATTTTAAACGGTACGCTGGGCATCGCTGTCGGTATGGCGACCAATATTCCACCACATAACTTAACAGAAGTTTGCGATGGAATCATGGCGTTAATAGAGAATCCCGACCTTGATCTCGACGAACTCGTTAAGATCATTCCTGGACCTGATTTTCCAACAGGCGGTTTGATCTATAACAAGAATGACATCAAGCAGGCGTACGCAACGGGTCGCGGTGGAATCGTCATGCGCGCCAAGACGGAAATTGTAGAAGAAAAAGCCGGAAATTTCCGCATCATTGTCGATGAATTGCCGTATCAAGTGAACAAATCGAGCTTGCTTGAAAAGATGGCTGAGCTCGTCACCGAGAAGAAGATCGAAGGTATTCGTGATTTGCGCGATGAGTCTAACAAAGACGGTATCCGCGTAATTGTGGAGCTGAAGAAAGACTCCTATCCAAAGAAAGTCTTGAACCAGCTCTTCAAGATGACCCAGCTTCAAGAAACCTTCCACGTAAACTCACTTTGTTTGATCGAGGGTATTCAGCCACGCGTCCTCACAATCAAGAATATTCTCGAGGAATATCTCACACATCGTAAAATCGTAGTTCGACGTCGTACCCAATACGAGCTCGATAAAGCCAAGGACCGATTACACATTCTGGAAGGTTTGCGCATCGCTCTTTTGAATATCGATGAGATCATCGCCACCATCAAAAAGTCCAAAGACAAAGACGAGGCCAAGACAAACTTGATGAAGAAGTACAAGCTCTCGGAAATCCAATCGCAGGCAATTCTCGATATGCGCCTGCAACAACTCGCTAACCTCGAGCGATTGAAGGTTGAGCAAGAATGGGATGAAAAGAAGAAGCTGATAGACGAGCTTGAGAGTATCCTTGCATCCGCCAAAAAGATCCTGAACATCATTAAAGAAGAAGTCACCGGTCTCAAAGAAAAATTTGGTGATGAACGTCGCACCAAGATCATCTCTGGCCCGGTTGGGGAGTTCTCGATGGAGGATCTTGTTCCGCAAGAAGAGACGCTTGTCATGCTCACCGCTGACGGCTACATCAAGCGCTTGCCACCGGACACCTTTAAGAGCCAAGGCCGTGGTGGAAAGGGTGTCATCGGTCTAGAAACAAAAGATGAGGACCAGGTCATGAGCATGTTCACGACCGACACGCACACGGAAATCATGTTCTTCACCAATCGTGGTCGTGTGTTCCGCCTTAAGGCATACGAACTTCCAGTTGGTAGCCGTACAAGTAAGGGACAGGCTATCGTAAATTTCTTGCAGCTCGCGCCAGGTGAAAAAATCTCCATCACGCTTCCGATGGAAGACATGGAAGGCACGAAGTTCCTTGTGATGGTCACGAGCAGGGGAACGATCAAGAAGTCTCCACTGGGAGAGTTCTCAAATGTACGTCGTTCCGGACTCATCGCTATATCGCTCCATGATGGAGATGAGCTTATCTGGGTAAAACCTTCAATAGGTGGTGACGATATTTCACTTGTCACTCGCGAAGGTCAATCCATCCGTTTCTCGGAAGAAGATGTACGTGCCATGGGTCGCAATGCGGCCGGTGTCCGCGGCATTCTTCTCAAGAAAAAGAACGACGAAGTTGTTGGAATGGATGTCATCAATCCAAAGCTCGCCGACAAGGGTATGCTCGAGCTCTTCGTGGTTACGGAAAATGGCCTCGGAAAGCGCACATCGCTCTCGGAATACAAGCAGCAGGGTCGTGGCGGTTCCGGTATTCGCACCATGAAAGTAACAGATAAGACGGGAGGTGTTGTTGTCGCCTTTATCATGGGCAAAGACGATGAACAGGATCTCGTCATGATTTCCAAAAAGGGAATTGTGGTTCGCACGCCTTTCAAGAGCGTTCCGTCACTCGGTCGTGACACCCAAGGTGTACGTCTCATGCGTTTCAAAGAAGACGGCGACAAGGTTTCCAGCGTCACCATCGTTTAAAACAATCAGCGCCCCGATCCAGTTGGATCGGGGCGCTTTTGTTTAGAGGCCGGTTTTGCCAGGTACCACATGATGAAGTAAGCAACGTGGCTCATAGGTCTCGAGTGGAGGTCCTTGCTCGCGTATGGGTGAGTCCCAAGGCGCAGGCTCACCACGCACGAGACGCTGGGAGCGCGTGGCTGTTCCGAGGCAGATATTGCAGACGGCCGTAAGCCGCATGACCTCGGTGGCACGCTCAGCTAACCATTCCATGATAGGAAATGGTTCACCTCGGAAGTCCGTATCACGACCAGAAGCGATGATCGAGAAACCTCGGTCGAGCAACTGCGCGATTGTGGGCGTGAAGTCCATCTCGAGATCCTGAACCTCATCGATTGCCAGCACCTCTCCATTCCGGAGCGTACGCAGTAAATCCGACGGATCCTTGAAACGGAGCGCATACTCCTGCGGTCCTGCACGTGAGACGGCATAGTAGCGCTCCCGATGCGATGAAGCGTGCATAGAAACGGAAACCGCACGCTTGAGACTGCGTAGATAGGCAACACGATTCAGTAGCAGCGCCGATTTCCCAGACGCCATACAGCCGATGAAAATTGTTAGCGTTCCTTGTCCCGACACGATACCTCCTTTGAAAGAACCGGTAACAGCCTAGCACGCATGTCTGCAATCAGTTATGCTCCTGTCAACGTATGATCGGCTCTCTCCGCGGCAGAATCCTTGAAAAAGGTCCAAACTGGCTCTTACTTGAGGTTGCTGGCATAGGATATCGCCTAAAAACCAGCCCCGCCGTCTTGTCATCGATCAACAGCAACGGTGAGACCTTTCTCTATACCCATGATCATATTCGTGAAGATGCGCATGATCTCTTTGGTTTTTTATCGATGGACGACCTCGAACTTTTTGAACGGCTCCTAACGATCTCCGGAGTCGGACCAAAAGCAGCTATGACTATTTTGTCTGTCGGTTCTGCTGATCAAGTAAAACGAGCGATCATGGCTGGTGACTTGGCGATGCTGACGTCTGTCCCGGGTGTTGGAAAAAAGACGGCACAAAAAATTATTTTAGAATTAAAAGGCCAATTGGTTGATGCCGATACGAGCGCCGGCCCAGATTCCGATGTGTTGGATGCCCTCGTAGGTCTTGGATATTCTACGCAACAATCCAAAGACGTATTGAAGTTTGTTAAAGCGGAAGATCCGGCAGAAAAGATTCGTGAAGCGCTTAAATATCTTTCCAAATCCTAATTATGGAATGGAAGATTTGGCAGGGGAGCGATCAAGATTGGGATAAGGCGATATCTGCTTTTGAATACGCGCAATTTGCGCAGTCTTCTGCTTGGAAGAGTTTTCAAGAAAATCTTGGTAGAAAGGTCGTCCGCGTTTCAGATGGCGTAGGTTTTTGCCAATTGGTACTCGTGAAGAAAGCGATCGGTTCTTTTTGGCTCGCAAAACGTGGTCCGGTTGGAGGAGATCTGGGAGCCTTCGCAAAACAAGTGCCAGTACTCTTACCTGGTTCAGCTTGGTTTGTTCGTCTTGAACCCGTACCTCTCTTGGAGGCGACAAGTTTCAATGCTCCATCAAGTTTTCTTCGTAGACCCTCACACGATCCAAGCGTTACACGGCTATTGGACATCGTATCTTCAGAAGAAGAATTACTCGCACAGATGCATCACAAGACGCGATACAATATTCGAGTCGCAGAAAAACACGAGGTAATGATTCGTATCGACGACTCGGTTGATACCTTCCTTAATCTTCAGAGAGATACGGCTAAACGCGACCGCTTTGATGCGCAAAGTGACATGTATGTCAGCAAGCAATTTACCGCCTTACATAAGGCTGGCGCGGCCACTGTGTTGATCGCAGAAAAAGACGGCCAACCGCTCGCGGCAAACTTCCTTCTGACATTTGGCGATACCGTTACTTACCTTTATGGTGCCTCTTCCTCGGATAAACGTCAGTTAATGGCTCCCTATGTCTTGCATTGGGCATCTATTCTGTGGGCTAAAAGCAACGGATATCGTTTCTACGATTTTTGGGGTGTTAATCCTGACAACAAGGCGCACCCAGATTTCAAGAAAGCCTGGGACGGAATCTCACGCTTTAAATCCGGTTGGGGAGGTGCGGTAATAGAGCTACCAGGAACGTATGATATACCGATAAAAAATCTTTTCTATAAAATCGGCAAAGCAATACGCAAGATATAAAAAATCCGCCTTTCCGGCGGATTTTTTTCTGAATGAATAATGATTAGTGCTTGTGCTCGTGACCCCCATGTCCGCCGCAGCATTCCTCATCCTCACCTTTGCTCATGCAGCAGTCTTTTCCCATCAACTTGTGAGCAAGTGATAGATGTCCAGGGCCTGCGATCGCGAGCGCGACTGCAATACCAAGCAGGGCAAAATCCGCATCACCAGCCGGAAGAGCAAACTTCTTCACCATGCCAAAAGCTACTAGCATGACGATAGAGAGAAGTACGCCAGCTGGTCGGACAAAGATACCAAGAATAAGCGCGAGTCCACCGAGGAACTCGGTAAGCGCGACGACCCAGGCAAAAAACATCGGCATCGGAAAGCCGATGTTTTCGACCATACCCGAGAACATTTCCAAAGATGGATTACCGGTCAATTTGCCCCAGCCGTGAAGGACAAAGATGATACCGGCAACAATACGCACGGCGAGCAATGCCTTATCGACTTGCCAGCCTTGACCGATACAATCAGTTTTACACAAAAGTTTCTTCATAGTGATAAGAGTATAGCCAAAAAACCCGACTATTGCGCCTGCTTCGTCAAGGATCGGAGAAAGGCCTCTTGAACGTCGTCTAAATGGGCTTCCGGGCGGCTTGTTTTTACGATATTCCAAGCTTGCTCCATTGTAAGATGACGTTTCAGTATCAAATAAGCCGCATAAAATGTTGGTGCTCGGCCATGACCATTCTTGCAGTGGATATAAACCTTGCGACCCTCTCGCAGCATCTCTTCCAGCGCCGCAATTCCTATCCTGACATTGTGCAACGACGGCGCTGTATGATCAGGAGTTGGCAACCACAAAAAACAATCGACGCCAAAGGGTTCATCCAACGCTTCACCCTCGAGCGAGATATCACAAGTCACGCCTTTATCCAGTAACTCGCTTTTAAAATGGTGCATACAGCACGTATTGGTACCAATGAAGACCTGTGCTTCAATTTGGGAGAATTCCATACGCTTATGCGGTAGAAAATCGAGCTTCATAGACGAGCGCATGCTACCATGATACGAAACCTATAACTATGAAAAACAATCTTTTCAAGGCGCTTGCCCTCGGTTCGATTATCTCCCTACTCGGTGCTGGTTGTGCCGGTTCTGAGCCAACAACGGTGACCCCAGTCACCAATACCAATACACCTCCTGTGATGGGTGATAAGCCTTCAGACACTGGCACGATGCCATCTGATACCACACCTTCGGACACAACCTCAACTTCAACCGCGACATCCCCAACGACCATGGACACGGATCGCCCAGTTGAGGAAAAAGAACTTCCAGTTATCGACGGAACATGGAAAACCTATTCCAACTCAGCTAGTGCATTTTCTTTCCAATATCCGACACAAGGTCGCTATGCACCTGAATGGGATGTCTCAATCTTGCGTGCCGATGACCAACGCCTTGATGCAGGCTGTATAAAGCCTGAGGCCGAGTCACGTGCTATCCCAGGACCATTCATTGTAGGCGATACATCCTTCTGTATCGTGCGTGAAGTCGATGCAGGCGCTGGCCAGCGTTACTACACTGATTCCTTCACCGCACCACGCGGCGACCGAATCATCCGCATAACATTCACAAAACGATTAGCCAACGGAGATCTCTTTGAAGATGAGTCCTGTCATGGAAAAACCGTCATCTCATCCGGAACTACATGTATCTTGTTTGATGAAGCCCTCTATCGAGCGCACCTAAACCAAATCGTCGCCACCTACCGTCACGAGTAAAGAAATGAAAAAGCGGCCCGACATCATGTCGGGCCGCTTTTCTTGCACTTGCCTTTCTCTGGGTTTTTTGGCAAGATTCGCCCGCTGGATTCCACGGGCCGTTAGCTCAGTTGGCTAGAGCACTGCCTTTGCAAGGCAGGGGTCGTCGGTTCGAATCCGACACGGTCCACCATATAAAATATCGCCCACTTGGGCGATATTTTATATCCAAGAACCCTTTACAAATAATCAATATTATGTTTCACTCCGCCTCGGAGGTGTCCTTTGTCATCAAGCAATCGTACGCAGGAAA
>Ga0163149_10000433_pt1 | contig 55161 bp, 48 predicted proteins | sample OliLakLV19MP5G1_FD_148604 | JGI IMG/M metagenome (GOLD analysis project Ga0163149, IMG submission 148604) | Freshwater microbial mat bacterial communities from Lake Vanda, McMurdo Dry Valleys, Antarctica - Oligotrophic Lake LV.19.MP5.G1 | ecosystem: Environmental > Aquatic > Freshwater > Lake >...
TTGACCGAATGCCATGCACAAAAACTGTTTCCAGCAAGTAAATTCTCTTACCTTGTAATCACCAAAGTGCCTGTTTATAATGGTTTGAAAAGAAGTGGATGAGATTAAACTTATTATTTGAGAAAAGACATACTTACCCGAATTCATAACTAAATGATTTTCAGTAAAGTATGATTTTTTTGATTCAAAAAAATTCAAATCGTCTTAGGGATAAAATCCTTGCAAACTCAATACTGACAATACTTTCAAAGAACTAATTAATTCAACAACGCAACGCTAATGCCCCTATTTGTTACTTTAAAAACTATTTTCGCAGCAGCAATCCCCTTATCTTTTCATGATGAATTTTCAGATCAACCAACTGGTAAAATCACTTTTACAGAAAGATACCCTGGAGCAATGCAGCTTGCAGGAACTCGAGCAGTTTGCTGACCGTCACCCCTATTTTGGTGCTGCCCAGTTATTATTGACCAAAAAATTACAAGGAGAAAATCCTGACCGTTATAACGAACAACTACAAAAAACATTTCTTTTTTTTAATAACCCACTCTGGGTAAATCATCTCCTGAATGAAACTGGCCCTGCTGAGATCATTCTACCCCCAAGAAAGGAAGAATATCCGGTTAAGATTGAAGCAATTCAGGAGTCAATTGCAGAAACACCATCCGATATTATTCCCGAAGCGGATCAACAAGTTGAAGACCTGCTCAAAAAAACGGAGGAACCAGTTGCCGCATCGGAAACAATACCTGAAACAATAGTTATTGAACAAATTGGGGATCTGGTCACCCTCCCGGATACGCATGAAATAGAGGAAAATATTGAGCCCGTTACTACCAAAGAGGAGATTAGCGTCATTGAAACATCCGAAACAGAAACGGAACTGACAATCGGACCAGAAGAACCGGCCATCAATATTCCGGCCTTAAAAATTGAACCGATCGATCCCGCAAAAGCAGAGCTTATTTTTGAACCTTTTCATACTGTCGATTATTTTGCTTCACAGGGTATTAAGTTCAAAGAAGAAGAAAAGCCAACCGATAAATTCGGCCTCCAGTTGAAAAGCTTTACCGATTGGCTTAAAGCCATGAAAAAACTGCCAGTGACTGATATCCCCAAATTAGCTGAAACCAACCCTGGGCAGTCGGCGATTGCGGAGAGAAAAGTGGAGCAACTGGCTGAACATTCCATCTCAGGAAAGGACGTAATGACAGAAACTATGGCAGAAGTCTGGGAAAAACAGGGAAACCATGCAAAAGCCATCGAAGTATATGAGAAATTAAGTTTGCTTGATCCCTCTAAAAGACCTTATTTTGCAGCGAAAATCGCTGATTTAAAGAAAATAAACTGACATGACAATATTATTTATCATATTGATTATCCTGGCTTCTGTGGTGCTTGGTTTTATTGTACTGGTACAAAACCCAAAAGGTGGCGGACTGGCCGGTAATGTGGCTGGTTTCAGCAACCAATTCATGGGTGTAAAGCAAACAACTGATGTTCTGGAAAAAGGTACCTGGATCTTTGCCGGAATTGTTGCTTTATTATGCGTGTTCTCTGTATTTTTCATTCCAAAAACAGCAGCTTCCTCAAGCGGTGCATCGGATGTAAAAAATGCACCAGTCCCGACTACTACGACACCAGCCAATACATTACCACTGAACCCTGTTCCTGCGAAATAAGTGGTTGATTAAAAGATTTTATACCCCCGGTTCCTGCACAAACAGGTCCGGGGTTTTTTCTTGACCACTATAGCTTCAGGAGAACAGGGTTTATCCATCGTAATTTTAGCAGTACCGGCAGCCTGACCTGGTTAACCTAAGACAACCCGTCTGTTTGTACTGCCAGCTTTTAAACGAAGTAGTATATTGCAGGGCAGATATTTATTTCAGACATTACTTATGAAAAAGAAAATCTTTTTGAGTATCCTTGGGCTGCTTTTTGTAGCAGGAGGCTATTTCGGTTATAAACTTTTTAAACCGGCTGTTTCCAATAAAAAAGATAGTTACTTCTATATCTACAGCGGCGACGATGTGGTTACTGTAAAAGAGCATTTGGTATCCGGAGGTTTTATCAACGGCAATGATTTTAATCTTGTTTCGAAACTGTTGAAATATAAAAGTGCCCGGCCGGGCCGGTATAAACTTACAGACGGGGTGAGCTTATATAAACTGGTAAAACTGCTGCGGAGTGGTAACCAGGCACTGGTAAAACTGGTCATCAATAAAGAGAGGACCAAAGAATTGTTCGCGGGCAAGATCGGCAAAGGAAAAAAGTTTGATGTAGAATGCGATTCCCTGCAAATGATTCACTTTCTCAGCAACAATGATTCACTCAAAAGATTTGGTGTTGACAGCAACACCGTGATGTCTATCGTAATGCCCTATACCTACGAACTGAAGTGGAACAGCACACCCGGCAAGATCTTGCAGCAATTCAATATTGCTTATGAAAAGTTCTGGACGGCAGAACGCAAAATAAAAGCGGATACACTCCACCTCACTCCTTTACAGATCATTTCGCTTGCATCGATTGTAGAAGAGGAAACCAATAAAAAAGCAGATAAATATAATATTGCCAGTACTTACCTGAACAGGGTTCGTACCGGCATGAAATTACAAGCCGACCCCACGGTTAAATTCGCCATGAAGAATTTTGCCTTAAAGAGAGTATTGGGCGTGCATCTTAAAACAGATTCTCCCTATAATACGTATATGTATCCGGGCATTCCTCCCGGCCCTATTTGCACCCCTACTCCCGAATCCATTGATGCGGTACTTGATGCGCCTAAAACAGATTATCTTTTTTTTGTAGCCAGTCACAAGTTTGATGGCAGCAGTGTGTTTACCACCAATCTTACTGACCATGTCAAATATGCCAGACTCTATCAGCAGGAACTGACCAGAAGAATGGATTCTTCCAGCAAAGCCAAACAGCAATTGAAGAACTAATGCCCTTGATCAACAAAATAGGAAATAAATTAGCTGCATCGGCCCCGGTAAGAATTGTAGTTGCTAAAAGCAAGCAGACATTCCTGCCCGGTTTCCGGGGGATCGCACTCTATGATGTTATCAAATTTTTTTTTGGCCAGGTAAAGACCGTCGGGATGACCGAACGGGCTTCCTCCATTGCCTACAATTTTTTTATGGCCATCCCTCCTGCTATCATTTTTCTTTTCACCCTTATTCCTTTTCTTCCGTTCACCCGACAATTTCAGGAGGAAATGTATGGCCTGATCAGGGATGTTGTTCCGGGTGAAAAGGACAATGCAGTGCTCATCAGTTTTCTCCAGGATTTTATTAACAAACCAAGAAATGGCTTGCTATCGCTGGGTTTTATATTATCCATGTTCTTCTCCTCCAATGCCATGATGGGCATTATGCGATCCTTTGATAAAAACTATATTGGCTTCAGGAAAAGAACGGAGCTGCAAAAGAGAGGTACTGCTTTAAAGATCACCCTGGTTTTATTTGTCATTGTATTTGTATCTGTCCTATTACTCATCAGCAGAGGTGCTGTTTTACAATGGCTCGGTATTGAAAGCCGCCTGGTCAGGAATATAATCCTCAACGCCCGCTGGGCTATTATTGTGTTACTGTTCTTTGCCTGCATATCCTATATCTATCGGCATGCCCCGGCCGTACACAAGAAATGGCGCCTGATTAATCCCGGTTCTATTCTGGCCACTTTCCTGATGTTGTTACTCACAGCTCTTTTTTCCTGGTGGGTGGGCCGGTTTGGGAATTATAACCAACTATACGGGTCAATCGGTACCGTCCTGATACTGATGATCCTTATTTTCATCAACTCCCTAATCCTCCTGATTGGTTTTGAGCTGAATGTGAGCATCACTTCCCTTAAAAAAATAGCAGACGAGCGGAAAGATAACCCCGCAGACGGCAGCGATAAATCCATTTAATTTCCGAACTTTAACCATCCAAAAAAATCAGAAATGAAAAAAATACTCTTTACCGCTTTACCGGTAGCTGCGATTGCAATTATGGCCTTGCGTCCAGTTAGTGATCCTTTGCCCCTTGGTTCACCTATTCCAAGCCCTGAAACGAAGATGAAGGATATCTCTGGAAAAGATGTTTCACTACAGGATGCGAGGACCAGTAATGGTTTGTTTGTGATGTTTAGCTGCAACACTTGTCCTTATGTTGTCAAAAATCAAAGTCGAACTAATGAAGCCTGCAAATATGCCCAGGATAAAGGTATTGGTGTTGCCATATTAAATTCGAACGAAGGGAAAAGAAACGAAGATGATTCCTATAATGACATGAAAGCCTATGCCAAAGAGCAGGGTTATAACTGGTATTACCTGGTAGATAATAACTCAGCTTTAGCGGATGCGTTTGGTGCCAACCGTACACCCGAATGCTTTTTGTTTGACGGGAACGGGAAACTGGTTTACCATGGTGCCATTGATGATAATCCTTCAGACGCAGCAGCCGTCAGCCGCAAGCACCTGATTGCTGGCATCGATGAAATGCAGGCTGGCAAAGACGTGTCAGTGAAAAAGTCCAAATCAGTTGGCTGCAGTATCAAAAGACTAAAATAAAAGCTCGTTTTCCGATAGTCATCCCTCCCGCTTGAAACGGGAGGGATTTTTTTTATAAAAAATTTATGGAATGTTTATATACACGCATCTCAGCGAATAAGTAACTTAATTGTTCACTGGTACCGCCAATCCTGAATTTATCGAAGGGCGGCGCCCTAAAAACCGGCTTATGATCTCCAGAACCACACTCAACAAAATCATCATTATTTCTTTCATGGTGCTGATCGGCTTTAGCCTCGCCAAAGCTATCTACCACAAAAGTTTTATGGGAATAGCACTGGCCCTTGTAAGCTTGGGGGCAGCCCTTTATTTCCTGTATGTATTGGCGAAGGCCAAAGAAGAGATGGAAGCTGAAAAAACCACTTAACGCTTTTCCAGTATAGCCTTGATTTCTTTCCTTAGCGTTTCAGGGGAGATCTGTTCTTCAACGAACTTCCGGTAGCCCGATTTATTATTAATAAAAAGGGTTGCCGGAATTGCTCCCGACCATTTTGGATCGATCTTAGGGCAGAAATAATCTGCATTGGTTTCGTCCAGCCAGACTACCGGGGCGGTCACTTTACGCTTATCCATAAACCTGGTAATGGCGGCAGGAAAGCTCTCCTTGAAATCAAGACTGACTAATAATAATTGTACACTATCACCGCCTGCATTGCGTTCCCTCACTTCTTTTTGAAAATAAGGCAGTTCTTCAATACAGGGGATGCACCAGGTCGCCCACATATTGATGATCAGCGGAGTTTTACTTTCCGCAATTATTTTCTCCAATTCCGTGATCTTCACACTTTTTAGCTCCTGGGAAAAGCCAGCTCGAACGGTAAGAAGAAAAACAAATAATATTAAAGACTTTCTGACATGCATAAACCTTGAACTTTAAACTTCAAACCTTGAACTAAATCTCTTCTCTCCTGTTGCGCTCCCATTCATTAAACAATTCCTTATACCGGACGTCATCTAAACTTCGCTGGTTGTATTGCCCCGCATTGTTCTTTTGACGGAAGGCCTCGTATAAGGTCACTGCACAGGCCACACTGATATTTAGCGACCGGATGATGCCCACCTGGGGAATAATAAAATTCCCATCCGCCAGTTCCCTTATTTCATCGCTTACCCCGCTGTGTTCGTTACCAAATACCAGCGCAATGCTCTTCGTAAAATCGATCTGATGTAAACTTACGGCATCGCTGCTGAGGTGGGTCGTTAAAATAGTTGAATAGCGTTGCCGGAGGGATGAAAAACATTCAATAGCATTGTCAAACTGGTGAATGGTAAGCCATTTGGCGGCACTGGAGGAACTTTTAGCTCCCCACTTCTTATGCCGGGCAATTTTTGTGTTGAGAATATAGAGCTCCTGCACACCTACTGCATCGGCTGTCCGCATAACAGCAGATATATTATGCGGATCAAAAACATTTTCCAGCACGATAGTGATATCGCCTTGTCGTTTATTTAATACAGTTGTCAGTCGGTTAAGTCTTTCCGGGGTCATTGAAATAGAAGTTGTTAGCTTGAAATAAGCAGCAAATTAAGTATATTTATCAGTAGCATCTTAAATGCAAAATAAATATTGAACCACAGTTACACGGTGTCACGGGGTATCACAGTCAATCTCCGTGTTACTCTGTGGCTTTGTGACTCTGTGGTTAAAAATAAAAAATAAGCACATGAAATACCCCCCTGTTCAAAACTATATTAATGGAAAATTTGTAGCTGCCTCCACTACAAAAACAATGGAAGTAATTTCCCCGCTGGATGGCAATCTGTTATCAACCGTACCCATGTCAACCAACAAAGATTTAGATGCGGCAGTAAAAGCGGCCAAAGCCGCCTTCGGGGCCTGGAGCAAATCACCGATTAAAGAAAGAGTGCAGGTTTTCTTTCGGTATAAAACTTTATTGGAAAGAGATTTAAAACAACTGGCGGAGCTGTGCAGCGAAGAAAATGGAAAGACCTACGGCGAATCGGTTGCTGAAATAGAAAAATGTATTGAACTAACAGAATTCGCTACTTCTCTTCCACAATTGGTGACCGGTGAAATACTGGAAGTAAGTAAAGGAGTAGAATGCCGGACAGAACATGTGCCGTTAGGTGTTGTGGCAAGTATTGTTCCTTTTAATTTCCCTGCGATGGTGCCCAACTGGACAATACCGAATGCTATTGCCCTGGGAAATTGTATGATCATTAAACCTTCAGAAAAAGTTCCGCTCTGTTGCGGCAAACTGGCTGAACTCTTAAAAGAAGCTGGTTTACCCGATGGCGTTTTCAATATCGTGCATGGCGATGTGGAAATAGTTGAAGCGATTTGCGATCATCCCGGCATTGAAGCGGTCTCCTTTGTGGGTTCTACCAAAGTGGCTAAGATCGTTTATCAAAGATCCACACAAAACTTTAAAAGAGCATTGGCCCTGGGCGGTGCCAAAAATCACCTGATGGTATTACCCGATGCGATTCCCGGAATGACAGCGCAGAATGTGGCCGCTTCGATGAGTGGATGTGCCGGGCAGCGTTGCATGGCCGCATCCGCTATGATTGGTGTGGGGAACGTGGACCATATCATTGATAAGATATGTGAGGAAGCGAGAAAGATCATACCGGGAGAAAATCTCGGTGCAGTAATCAGTAAAGAAAGTAAAGAACGTATTGAACGATTTATCGGCGAAGCAGAAAGAGATGGTGCCAAAATTTTAGTGGATGGCCGCAATGTGAAGGTAAAAGGAAAAGAAAAAGGAACTTATGTTGGCCCTACGGTGATTGACTATGTAACACCGGGGATGAGTGTAGCCACTGAAGAAATTTTCGGACCGGTAATTTCTATCATGCGAACCAACACTGTTGATGAAGCACTGGCGATTGAAAATGCAAGTCCTTATGGCAATGCGGCTTCTGTATTTACACAGAATGGCGGCATGGCCCGTTATATTATTGATCGTTCGAGTGCCGGTATGATCGGTGTGAATGTGGGTGTACCTGTGCCAAGAGAGCCTTTCTCTTTCGGCGGCTGGAATGAGAGTAAGTTTGGCGTGGGTGATATAACCGGCAAAAGCTCCATTGAGTTTTGGACAAAATTAAAGAAAAGTACTACGAAATGGAATGCAGAGGCGGGAGTGAATTGGATGAGTTAGTTGGCGAGTGGGGTATGGCAAGTGGCGAGTGGGAATGCAAATTATTGTAGTACACATCCCCTCTCTGGCAGCCTGTCCCGATTTTTTTGGGAGGGCGAATTTAGGAAAAAGTATTGCTATAGAGACCCGGGGCGGGTTGTATGTAGCGAACTTATGTACTCCTATCAGCTTTCATTGCGTCGTGCCAAAGGCACTCCTTTGGAGCACACTTGTACGTTCTGTTCGCTACTCAGCAAGAGGTTGAAGATGCTGATGAATGTTTGAAAAATCTTTAAGATCACAATTTGTGACCTTAAAGAAGATCATAAATTTATGAAAATCATTATTTTACATTTATGTCGTCACAAATTGTGACCCTAAACTAAAAAAAAAGAAACTAGTTACAAACATGAGGTTTCAATTTGTAACCTCAAACTACAAATTGAATAAAATGAGGAAATGGCTAAATCGAAGATTATTAAAATAGCACCTAACGAAACTATTATCCGGAAGATATATCTCCTGAGAAGTGAAAAAGTTATGCTTGATAGTGATTTAGCTGAGTTATATGGGGTTGAAACGAATTACCTGAAAAGGCAGGTACGACGAAACATAGAACGGTTTCCAGAAGACTTTATGTTTGAATTGAACACTAAAGAGTTGCAAAGCTTGAGATGCCAATTTGGCACCTCAAGTTGGGGTGGCTCCAGGTATTCCCCGTTTGTTTTTACCGAACAAGGAGTATCAATGCTTAGCGGTGTTATAAATTCTCCCAAAGCCATTGAAATGAATATTACCATAATGAGAGCTTTTGTAGAAATGAGGAAACTCGCGCATAGCAGTAAAAAAATTGCGGAGCAAATAAAAAAACTGATTGACCGGGTTGGAGAACATGATACTAAATTAGCAGGTATTTATGATGCGATAGAAAATCTATTGGATAAAAATGTGGAAGAGAAGAATTGTGAAGAGAAGGAAAGGATTGGGTTTAAAGCAAAATAAAGAAATGGCTTCATAGACAATTTTGATATTAATGATTACTTCAATAGGTTTAGTAGCTATTATTAAAATATTATATGAAACGGACAGTAAAAAAAGAGAAGGTTTCATTCAAATACTTGTACTTCTTTCGTTTGTTTCATTGTTACTTGTTTTAGTTAATGAATTGGATAATATTTTAAATAAGCAAAATCAGAAATGGAGCGGCCCAATAATTTTTCTTGTATTCACAATTTTTAGTTTCATTTATGGATATAGAAAAAATGGCAAGAACGAATAAGTAAACAGAATATTAAAAAATGTCAAATAGAATTACCGAACCCTGTACAGTTTACCCTTCGATACCTCATGGTAACATGTACAAACGATGATAGTAACAATTCAGCTAATCAAATAAAAATATTTTCAACCATGAACCAGAAACTAATTTTTTCAATTCAACTACTTACAATCGTATTGAGTACCCAACTCCATGCACAAACACCAGTAGATGTAGCAGAAAGCACGGTAAAGGTTAATATACTGGGTGAAGAGATCTTTTATTTTGGTTTTGCAGAAGGTGATAAACTCATCTTTAATTTCGAAGAAGCGAACGGCAAAGAAATAAAAGAAGTAGAAATTGTTGAAATGCCGGCTACCTCCCGTTTTATCGATTACAAAACCAGCCGTATCAATAAAACTTTAACCGTTCCGCGTACCGGTATTTACAAATTCAGGTTTACCAATTCAGCCGGGATCAGTGCCAAGCTTTGTAAATACAAGATACAGCGCATCCCTGTTGGACCCGCCACGCAAAACTTTAATTGTACCGTCTATACCGGCACAGGCAATGATACCACCTATTCCACCGAAAAGGAGGAATACCTGGAAAGAACAGATACGGTGCTTACCAATTACCAGGACAGGTTGATTAAATTAAACACCGCATCAAGCCCGGCCGGGAATAAATCCACATTCAATTTTATTTTACCGGATAATGTAATTGGATGGAGCTTTTACCTCTTTACCAATCCTGAAGGCCAGCAAGCTTATGAAGAGGCCAACAAAAAGTTCCTTGTGACAGAGAAATCAGTTATTGCAAAATTCCCTTCTTATACGATCCTGACAGCTTTGGCGCTGAACAAACCCATATCGATCAACAAGCCGCAAACGGGCGAAACTATCAACTACTGGATCATGGAAGGCGAAAATGCCGAGCTGTTTACTTCAGGTGCGCAGTTCCGCTATATTAAAAAAGGAAAGGTCATTTCTGATTATTCACGGATGGACCCCCGTAAAGGGAGCCTGTTCTTTTGCTTTTCTAATGATCATCCTGTCAGTATGGCCAGTATTACCGCTAAGATCAGTACCGTGCAGGTAAATGAAACCCTGCAAACACGGGATGTAAAAAGAATGCAGGTTACAACTAGAACAAAAATGTATTTAAAAAATTAGAAAAATATATTTTATGACGACGACAAAAACAATCCCGATAGCTATCGGGACCGAAGCACAGGAGATCATACAGGACAATCTTGATTATACCCTTTTCTCCTGGTCCAAACAAAAAGGTATTGCACCGATTGCAGTACAAAGAGCTGAGGGAGTTTATCTCTATGACTATGAAGGTAAAAAGTATATTGACTTTTCCTCCGGATTGATGAATGTAAACATTGGTCATGGTAACCAACGGATCACGGATGCAGTGGTGAGACAAATGCAGGAAGTTAGTTATGTAACGCCGAGTTGTGTAACTAAAGTGCGGGGTGAACTTGGAAAGAAACTGGCGGAGATTTGCCCGGGTGATCTGAATAAAGCTTTTTTTACTTTGTGCGGGGCTACTTCCACTGAAAATGGCATTAAGCTGTCGAGATTATATACTGGTCGTCATAAAATACTGACCCGTTATCAATCCTATCACGGCGCTTCCTATGGGGCTATGAGTGCCAGCGGTGACCCACGCCGTATACCAATGGATTCGCAGCAGGCACCAAATTTTGTACATTTCGACCTCCCTTACTTATACCGCTGGGAGTACGGGGAAGAAAATCTGCTAAAAGAATCAGTGGCGTCTTTGGAAAGACTAATCGCTTATGAAGGCCCGGGCACCATTGCCGCCATCTTACTGGAAGGCGAATCAGGGTCATCGGGTTGTTTACAGTATCCTGTCGGTTATTTGAAAGCTGTACGGGAAATTTGTAATAAACATGGCATCTTATTAATCATGGATGAAGTGATGAGTGGTTTTGGCCGCACCGGCAAATGGTTTGGTTTCGAAAACCATGGTATCGTTCCGGATATGATTGCCATGGCCAAAGGCCTGACCTGCGGTTATCTTCCTTTTGGTTGTTTAATGGTGAGCGATAAGATTGCTGGCAAATACGACGATGCTGTATTACCACTTGGCCTTACCTACTCTGCCCACCCGGTTAGTTGTGCCGCTGCATTGGAAACATTAAAGATCTATGAAGATGATAGATTGATAGAAAATTGTGCGGCAATGAGTAAATATGTAAATGCAGAAGTAGAAAAACTAAAACAACAACATCCCAGTATTGGTGATTTCAGGAATACGGGCTTATTAGGTTGTATAGAATTAGTAAAAAACAGGACAACCAAAGAACCGATGGCTCCTTTCAATGCCAAACCGGAAGAAATGACAGTGATGAATAAAGTGGCAGCGAAGATTAAAGATTTGGGTATGTATACTTTTGTAAGATGGAGTTATATTTTTATTGCACCCCCATTGATAGTTACGAAGGAACAGATTGATGAAGGATTAGCGATAATTAGCGAAGCGATAAAGATTGCAGATGAAACTGTGCTTTCTTAGTTCAACCCCTATGGGGTTGGGAAAGCAGACCCCATTCCTTTATTATAAATATTTGTCTCCTATGGAGACGAGAGAAATAAAAAAATAGCCCTACATTCCACAATTTACATAACTCCGAAGGAGTTTATTATTTATAGAACTAGACATTACAAAACGACTACCGACCCCGTAGGGGTCGAACAATAATAAGAGAGGAAATGCCAAATACATATACCCAATTATACATTCAATTTGTGTTTGCTTTTAAATGGCGGGAAAGTCTTATACAATTTTCATGGAAAGATGAATTATATAAATATATAACCGGCATTGTTCAAAATAATAAAAGTAAAATGCTGGCGATAAATGGGATGCCTGACCATATCCATATTTTCGTTGGATACAAACCTTCTGTTCCAATTCCCGATTTAATAAAGGATATTAAAGTCGCCAGCAGTTTATGGATTAATGAAAGGAAACTGGCTAATGAAAAATTTAACTGGCAGGAAGGTTATGGTGCTTTTTCGTACCGGCTCCGTGATGTTGATGAAATATGCAAATACATTCAAAACCAGGAATCTCATCATCATAAAAAACCATTTAGGGAAGAATATAGAGACCTATTAAATGATTTCGCTGTTGAATACGAAGATAAATATTTGTTTGAATTTTTCGATGATATATATTCAACTCCTACGGAGTTGGGAAAACCTCTTTAATCAACAATCTATAAAGATTTGTCTCCTACGGAGACTTGGAAACAGATGCATAAAGAGAATAATATAGCACCATCTTCAATTTTTGGAGAAGAAATATTTAATCGAGATTCTTCTCTCATCAACGAAGACCTTGCTCCTGTGCCGGCTTCCAAACGAACCTGGGGCACCTGGAACTATGCGGCTCTATGGATCAGTATGAGTCTTTGCATCCCAACTTACACCATGGCGAGTTCTATGATCAATAACGGGATGAGCTGGTGGCAGGCAGTACTCACCATCTTTCTCGGTAATGCGATTGTGTTAGTCCCTATGTTACTAAATGGTCATGCCGGTGCAAAATATGGAATACCCTTTCCAGTTTTTGCCAGAGCGAGCTTTGGAACAAAAGGCGCAAATATTCCGGCGATGTTACGGGCAATAGTTGCCTGTGGTTGGTTTGGCATACAAACATGGATTGGTGGTGAATCACTATATCATTTAATAAGAGCATGGATTCCTTCGCTGGCAGAAATTAATACCACGACCCTTTTCCCGCAGGCATTACCCATGCTATGCTTTGGAATTTTCTGGTTGCTCAATATGTTTATCATTTACAAAGGAGTAGAAAGCATAAGAAAATTGCTGGTATTTAAAGCCATCTTCTTACCCATTGCTGCCATTGCTTTATTCTGCTGGGCCGTGATCGCCGCCAAAGGCCTGGGCCCGATATTGAGAGCGCCTTCAAAATTTACCGACAATGCTTCGTTCTTTAAATTTTTCTTCCCGGCACTGACTGCAGTAGTTGGCTTTTGGGCAACCCTCTCCTTAAATATCCCAGATTTTACCCGTTATTCAAAAAGTCAAAAAGCACATATCAGGGGACAAGCGATCGGTCTGCCACCATCCATGACCTTGTTTGCCTTTGTCGGCGTCGTGGTTACTTCAGCTTCTGCCATTATTTATGGCAGCCCTGAATGGGATCCTGTAAAACTGGCCAGTCATTTTAATAGCAAAGTGATGGTGACATTTGCCATGATTGGAATTATTATTTCAACATTGGCAACAAATATTGCGGCAAACATAGTAAGTCCGGCTAACGATTTCTCTAACCTTTCACCGAAGAAAATAAATTTTAAACTTGGTGGCTATATCACAGGCGTTATCGGTGTATTGATCTTCCCCTGGAAATTGATGGCCGACCCAAATGGATACATTTTTACCTGGCTGATAGCTTATTCGAGTTTATTGGGGCCAATCGGTGGCATCCTGATTGTTGATTATTATTTTATCAGGAAAAAAGAACTGGTTGTTGACGAATTATACCAACATAATGGACGTTATAGATTTTCAAACGGTTTTAATCCTGTTGCTTTAATTGCTTTGATAGTTGGAATACTGCCCAACGTTCCGGGCTTTTTGCTAAATATAAAGGTAGTGGCTGATGATGCTGTACCCGGATGGATCAATAAACTATATCATTATGCCTGGTTTGTTGGTTTTTTTGTCAGCGGTTTTGTATATTGGATATTGATGAAATACAGGAACACGGATAACACAGATTAAATGGATTTACAGAGATTATTTTTAAGAGCATCTCATTTCTGCGAAGCAGAAAAAATCCGTTCTTATCCGTTCAACCAGTGCCATCAGTGTACGAAAAAATAAAATAAATATGTCTATATTAATTAAAAACGGAAGAATTGTCACAGCAACCGATGATTATATCGCCGATATATTCATAGAAGGTGAAACTGTAAAAGCAATTGGTAAAAACTTAGCTGTTAAAGCAGATAAAGAAATTGACGCTTCCGGCAAATTGGTTTTTCCCGGCGGTATTGACCCGCATGTGCATTTAGATATGCCTTTCATGGGTACGTACAGCAGCGATAATTATGAAACCGGAACAAGAGCTGCTTTATTTGGTGGTACTACGATGGTAATAGATTTTATTTTACAGAAACAAGGCAATTCACTTCGTGCCGCCCTGGAAGAATGGAAAGGAAGAAGCGATCATAATTGTGTGGGAGATTACAGTTTCCACATGGCCGTTACAGATTTTAACGAGGATACCAAAAAAGAGATCCGGGAAATGATCGAGCAGGAAGGGATCACTTCTTTCAAAACCTTTATGGCCTATAAAGGAGCCTTAATGATCGATGACCGGCAAATGATTGGCCTGATGCAGGAAGTGAAGAAACAGGGTGGTCTTATAAATGTACATGCTACCAATGGTGACATGATAGACTTTTTAATCGCTAAACACAGAGCCGAAGGCAAACTCACTCCCCTTTATCATTATTTATCACAACCTGAAATAACCGAAGCAGAAGCCAGCGGCCGTTTTGCCGATATGGCTAACTATACAGGCTGTCCCGGTTATATCGTTCATTTGACCTGCGAAGGCGCCCTCAACGCGGTTCGTAATGCTACCCGTAGAAATCAGAAAGTATTTGTAGAAACCTGTATACAATATTTATTACTCGATGCCTCGTTATACGAAAAAGAAGATGGAGCCAAATGGGTAATGAGCCCACCCCTCAGGCAAAAAAAAGACCAGGAAACATTGTGGGCCGGGATCAACCAGGGCCTGGTGCAAGTGGTGGCAACCGATCACTGCCCTTTCAAATGGGAACAGAAATTAATGGGCAAAGATGATTTCTCGAAGATCCCTAACGGTCATCCGGCTATCGAAAACCGGATGGAATTATTATATAGTGAAGGCGTGAACAAAGGAAAGATAACACTGAATAAATATGTAGAAGTTGCTTGTACTAATCCCGCAAAGATCTTTGGTATGTTCCCGCAAAAAGGAACGATAGCAGTGGGAAGCGATGCGGATATCGTCATTTTTGACCCGAATGAAGAACACATTTTGTCAGCAAAAATACATCATATGAATGTTGACTATAGTGCCTATGAGGGTTGGGAAGTAACAGGGAAAGTAAAAACAGTTTTGTTGCGTGGTCAGATTGCCATTCAAAATAATAATTGTGTAATAGAGAAAGGTTTTGGTAAATTTATTAAAAGAAATAAAGTGTCGCAAACAATTTAATACAGGAACATGGATAACACAGATTAGATAGATGAACACAGATTATTTAAATAAATCAAAATCCGGTATTTCTGCGCAGCAGAAAAAATCTGTGTTTATCCGTTCAACCCGTGTCATCCGTATGCAAAAAAAATAAACATGCCCAGAATCATCAAATCAGGACTTATTCAACTATCGATACCAAAAACCGAAGGCGAAGGAACGATCGCAGAGATCAAGGAAGCCATGGTACAAAAACATATCCCGCTGATCGAAGTAGCCGGAAAAAAGGGAGTCCAGATATTATGCTTTCAGGAAATTTTCAATACACCGTATTTCTGTCCCGGCCAGGATAAAGCCTGGTATGAAAGTGCAGAAACTGTCCCTGGCCCGACGATTGAACGTATGCAGGTGTATGCAAAGAAATATAACATGGTGATCATTGTTCCGGTCTATGAAAAAGAGCAGGCCGGTGTCTTATACAATACAGCTGCGGTAATTGATGCGGATGGTACTTATTTAGGCAAGTATAGAAAAAATCATATCCCGCACACTTCCGGTTTCTGGGAAAAATTCTTCTTTAAGCCCGGTAACCTCGGCTATCCTGTCTTTCAAACAAAATATGCGAAAGTAGGTGTGTATATCTGTTATGACCGCCATTTCCCTGATGGTGCGAGATGTTTGGGATTGAATGGAGCTGAAATTGTTTACAATCCGTCGGCAACGGTTGCTGGCTTATCACAATATTTATGGAAGCTGGAACAACCTGCCCATGCAGCTGCCAATGGTTATTTTATGGGATGTATCAACCGGGTGGGTGAAGAAAAACCCTGGAACCTCGGTAAGTTCTATGGCTCATCTTATTTCGTTGATCCACGGGGACAAATATTTGCCCAGGCATCAGAAGATAATGATGAATTGCTGATTGCAGATTTTGACCTGGATATGATAGAGCAGGTTAGAAATGTGTGGCAATTCTTCAGGGACAGAAGACCGGAGACATATGGAAAGTTAACAGAGCTATAATACTTAACGGCAGAGAAATGAGAACGCCAAGTTTTCGCTGAGTAACTCTGCGAAAACTCCTTTAACTCCTGTTCTCTGCGGTAAAAATAAATAGAGATGCCAATTAGTAATAATCGCTTAACTAAGGATCAATACGAATCCAACTTTACCGACATCCAGCCCCCGTATGAAAATATAACAGCGGCTAAAGTAGATGCCAATCGTTGTTTGTTTTGCTATGATGCCCCTTGCATGAAAAGCTGCCCGACAAGTATCGACGTTCCAAAATTCATCAAGCAAATTGCCACAGAGAATATAAAAGGGTCAGCGCATACCATTTTTACTTCGAATATTATGGGAGCTGGCTGTTCAAAGGTTTGCCCGGTTGAAAAACTATGCGAAGGCGCCTGTGTCTATAACTTATTAGCAGAAGAGCCGATTCCAATAGCCCGGCTGCAACGCTATTCCACGGAAAAAGCAATGCAGCATCAATGGCAGTTATTTAAACGCAAAACAAGTACGGGTAAAAAAGTAGCTGTTGTTGGTGCCGGACCAGCAGGATTAAGTTGTGCGCACAGCCTGTCCAAAGAAGGTGTTGAAGTTACGATCTATGAAAAAGAAAGCAAAGGCGGCGGGTTGATAACCTATGGTATCGCTGCCTATAAAGTAACACCACAGTTCTGTGAAGATGAAGTCAATTATATTCTATCAATAGGTGGTATTGAAGTTAAATACAACCAGGAGTTAGGAAAAAATATTTTACTTACATATCTTCAAAAAAATTATGATGCAGTGTACATCGGCCTGGGAGTTGGCGTGGCAAGACAATTAGCTATCCCCGGTGAAGAGTTGCAGGGCGTGGAAGATGCGATCAGTTTTATTTATAATATCCGGGCCAAAGGCTATTCAAGCGTTCCTATTGGTGAAAAAGTGGCCGTAATTGGAATGGGCATGACCGCTATTGATGCCGCCACACAGGCAAAACGACTGGGAGCAAAAGAAGTGACGATGTTGTACCGGCGAACAGAAGCAGAAATGCCCTGTACCAAACACGAACTGGATATTGCGATGCTGGATGGATGTGAAATAATCTGGCTGGCTGCTCCCAAAGAAGTAAAAGGCCTGCCTCCCGAAGCTTTAGCGAAAGCAGGTGTTGATAGAGTTACGCAGTTGATTTGCACTAAAATGACTTTAGGCGAACCCGATGCCAGTGGCCGCCGCTCTCCTGTTGATACCGGTGAAACATTTTCATTAGAAGTGGATATGGTTATTAAAGCAGCAGGACAAACTCCTTTTGAAACATTGATAGAGGATTTAAAAATTAAAAATTCAAAAGGAAAAATTGTTATTGATAGTAACTGCTCGACAAATATAAAAGGTGTATTTGCTGGTGGCGATGCAGTGAATGGCGGTAAAGAAGTGGTGGATGCAGTGCAGGCTGGGAAAGATGGAGCTAAGGCAATTCTTGATTTTCTAAATATAGCACACGGATGACACGGATTGGACGGGTGAACACTCATTTTTTTGCTTGGCAAAAATTTTGATTATATCATACAAAGAATGTTATGAAACATGAAGAAATTACTGAGAAAATAATTCAGGCATTTTATAAGGTTTATAATACCCTTGGCTATGGATTTTTAGAAAAAGTATATTTGAATGCCCTTCACATAGAGTTAATAGCCTTGGAACTAAAAGCGGAAAAAGAAAAATGAATACTGGTTTATTATTTTGGAAATATTGTTGGCGACTATAACGCAGACCTGATTATTGAAAATGTCGTAGCTGTTGAACTTAAGGCAATTGGGGCCATTGTTGAAGAGAACGAACATCAAATAGTGAATTACTTAAAAGCAACGAATATTGAAGTGGGCTTGTTATTAAACTTTGGCAAGAAGCCACAATTAAAAAGAAAAATATTTGATAATGAAAAAAAAGCCGATGTTAAAATAAAAAAAAAAGCAAAATAGATTAAATAGAACGTTGCATTTTAAAAATCTAATGTGCGGTAATCCAAAATTCTACGAAGTAGAATTAATCCATGTTTATCCGTCCAATCCGTGTCATCCGTGTTCAAAAAAAGTTGCCGATAAGCGAACAGAACCCTGATAACATAAATAAAAACCGTCAGGCCGCTTGCAGCGGCCCGACGAAAAAAAAAATATTTTATGGCAGACATCAGTTCAAATTTCCTCGGCATCAAATCACCTAACCCCTATTGGTTAGCCAGCGCCCCGCCGACGGATAAAAAATACAACGTACTCAGAGCCTTCGAAGCCGGCTGGGGTGGTGTGGTTTGGAAAACGCTGGGTAGCCAGGTGAAAAATGTTTCGTCCCGATACTCGGCGGTTGATTTTAATGGCGGTCGGGTGATGGGTTTTAATAATATTGAATTGATCAGCGACCGCCCCCTAGGGATCAACCTGAAAGAAATAGCCGAGTGTGTAAAATTATTCCCCGACCGGGCCATGATTGTTTCGCTGATGGCGGATAATGATAAGAACAGCTGGCAGGAACTCATCAAAAAAGTGGAAGACACCGGCGCACATGGCTTTGAATTAAATTTTGGGTGCCCACATGGTATGACAGAAAGAGGTATGGGTGCTGCCGTGGGACAGGATCCGGAGATCGCCTGTATGGTAGTGGAATGGGTGATGGAAGCAGCTACTCTTCCAGTGATAACGAAGTTGACACCGAATGTACATTCTGTAGTGCCAACCGGCCGTTCTGTTGTAAAAGCAGGAACCAATGCCTTGTCGTTGATCAATACGATACAATCGGTCACTGGTATTGACCTGGATACTCTCGTTCCTAATCCGTATGTAGCCGGTAAATCAGTATTCGGTGGTTATTGCGGCCCGGCTGTAAAACCTATTGCGTTAAAAATGCTGACGACAATTGCACAGGATGAGCTGACAAAGAAAGTTCCTATCTCAGGAATTGGCGGGATCAGCACCTGGAAAGATGCCGTAGAGTTCATGCTGCTCGGTGCAAGTAACGTACAAGTGTGTACCGCTGCTATGAAACATGGATTTAGAATTATAGAAGATATGTGTGAAGGCTTAAATAACTGGATGGATGAAAAAGGTTTTAAAACACTAGAAGATTTTATCGGCAAATCTGTTGATACCATCACCCATTGGGAAGATCTCGACATCAACTATCATCATATCGCCAAGATAAATCAGGATAAATGTATACACTGCGGTCTTTGTTATATTGCTTGCGAAGACACTTCACATCAATCCATTAAATTAGAATATGGCAAACCCTACAACAAATACACAATCATTGATGAAGAATGTGTAGGTTGCAATCTCTGCAAACTAGTTTGCCCGGTCGATGATTGCATTACTATGGAAGAGCACCGGGTAGCCCCTGAATATATTAATTGGGTAGAATGGCAGAAAAGAGGATTGCCGTTGAATGATCATTAAATAAGAGTAATCATTTTTTTCAAACTCACTAACCTTATTCTAAAAGAGTCGTCTTGAATAGACAAGCTTCTAGCCTTATTATCAGTCAATTAGAGTAAATTCGGAAACTTTCAGAACTGATTGGTACCGTATGCTTCTAATCAAGCATTACAGAAGCTTCTTAATACTCCCCTGATCAGTTCCCATTAAGCTCAAAAAAAATTGAGAATATCAACAAGCTGGAATTTCCCGAATAGTATAATAAAAGGTATAATTTTTACTAGATAATTCATTTTAGGCAGAATGCTTTGTAGGCAGTGTAAACCAAAAAGTGCTTCCATTACCTAATTCACTATTTACACCTATTTGGCCGCCATGTTTTTTTATTATTTCTGCAGAAATGTAAAGGCCAAGCCCTAAGCCGGAATATTGACTGCCACTATTATCAGCCCGGTAATAGCGATCAAATAAATGAGCCAGTTTTTCGGTTGATATACCTGAGCCCTTATCTATAACAGATACTTTGGCCATCTCATTAACTTTTTCAATCCTGATCCTGATTTCTTTAGATTGAGGTGCATACTTAATGGCGTTGGTAACAAAATTGATTACTACCTGGTTAACCCTTTCAGCATCTGCATATACCTCAAGTTCCATATCTCCTTCGGTAATGATAGCAGATGTGCCTTCAATACTGAATGAATGGCAACACTCATTAATTACGTGAGATAGTGTAAATAACTTTTGATTTAACCGAAGCTGTCCTTCATTTACGTTGCTTGCGTCTAGCAGGTATTTAATAAGTATAACAACTTTTTCAAGGCTTTTATTAGCCATTTCAATCAGGCCAGGCAACATGTCGGCAGTGGGTTCATTTTTTATTCTGTTCAACAATTGAAGGGAAGCTTTTAAACTGGTGATTGGAGTTTTAAGCTCATGACTTGCAATACTTATAAAATCATCTTTTTGTTGTTGTAACAATTTAAGTTCATGTATATCGGTAGCAGTTCCAGTCCATAACTGTACTTTGCCATCTTCATTTTTAATAGGCATTAAACGTATCAGGTGCCAGCGGTCAATACCATCTGTACGCCTTTTCCGATTTTGAAATTCTCCACCTGCATTATTTTTCAAAATCAATTTATATTCATCCAAAGTAGATTGTAAATCGTCAGGATGAACGACTGACAACCATCTCCACCCCTTACTATTATCATAATCAAGACCTGTATAGTCGTACCATCGCTGGTTAAAAAACGTGGCTTCTCCGTCAATAGTGTTTGTCCAGGCTATTTGTGGAATTGTTTCCATCATATCCCGAAACTGTTTCTCGCTTACTGCCAAAGCTTTTGTACGTTGTTCTACACGTTCTTCCAATTGCTGGTTTAATAATAAAAGATCCTCATTAATTATCCTTACTTTTTCTTCCTGATTAATAAGCAATTGAGCATTTTCATGAAGTTCCTTGTTTGCTGTTTTTAATTCTTCCTGTTGCACTTTCAGATCTCCTGATAAGATTATAAGATCGGTTGCCCTATTCTCTTTTTCTTCGTTTTGGAATGCCAGTTCTTTATTAGCAATAACTAATTCCGCTGCCCGATTTTCTTTTTCTTCATTTTGAAAACCCAGCTCATTGTTTGCAATAATTAATTCTGCTGCCCGGTTTTCTTTTTCTTCATTTTGAAATGCCAGCTCTTTGTTTGCAATAATTAATTCGGCTGCACGATTTTCTTTCTCTTCATTTTGAAAGACAAGCTCCTTGTTAGCAATAACTAATTCTGCTGCCCGATTTTCTTTTTCTTCATTTTGAAATGCCAGTTCTTTATTAGCAATAATTAATTCCGCTGCCCTATTTTCTTTTTCTTCATTTTGAAAACCCAGTTCATTGTTTGCAATGATCAATTCTGCTGCCCGGTTTTCTTTTTCGTCATATTGAAAGACAAGCTCCTTGTAAGCAATAACCAATTCTGCTGCCCGGTTTTCTTTTTCTTTACTTTGAAATGCCAGTTCTTTATTAACAATAACCAATTCTGCTGCCCGGTTTTCTTTTTCTTTACTTTGAAATGCCAGTTCTTTATTTGCAATGGCTAACTCTGCTGCTCGTTTTTCTTTCTCTTCGTTTTGAAAGGCAAGCTCTTTGTTAGCGGTTTCCAATTGGGCAGTATACTGTACCAGATATTCTTCGGCTTCTTTGCGATTAGTAATATCTACCCTGATGGCGAGATATTGATAGGGTTTGCCCTGTTCATCCAGAAAAGGAACGATGGTAGTATCCACCCAGTAAAAGTTACCGTTCTTGTCTTTGTTTTTAAATTGCCCTTTCCATATTTGCCCATTAGCAATGGTTACCCATAAATCACGAATGAATTCTTTAGTGTGATAACCCGAATTAATTATGCGGTGGTCTTGTCCGATTAGCTCTTCCTCACTATACTTTGCTATTTTACAAAAATTATTGTTTACTTTTTTAATAATCCCCTTTTGGTCGGTAATGGCTATTATAGCTGATTCATCCAATGCATAGTTATAATAGAATATTTCCTTTAAATTTTTCTGAAGGAGTTCAGCCGATTTATTAAGCTTTTCGTTAGCAATAATAAGATCTGCTGTCCTTTTTTCTTTTTCTTCATATTGAAATGCCAGTTCTATATTAGCAATAACTAATTCCCCTGCCCTTTTTTCTTTTTCTTCATTTTGAAAGATAAGCTCCTTGTTAGCAATAACTAATTCTGCTGCCCGGTTTTCTTTTTCTTCATTTTGAAATGCCAGCTCTTTGTTTGCAATAACCAATTCTGCTGCCCGGTTTTCTTTTTCTTCATTTTGAAAGAGAAGCTCCTTGTTAGCAATAACTAATTCCGATGCCCGATTTTCTTTTTCTTCATTTTGAAAGAGTAGCTCCTTATTAGCAATAACTAATTCCGCAGCCCGGTTTTCTTTTTCTTCATTTTGAAAAAGTAGCTCCTTACTAGCAATAATTAATTCCGCAGCCCTATTCTCTTTTTCTACATTTTGAAATGCCAGTTCCTTGTCAGCAATAACTAATTCCGCTGCCCTATTCTCTTTTTCTACATTTTGAAATGCCAGTTCTTTATCAGCAATAACTAATTCTGCTGCCCGGTTTTCTTTTTCTTCATTTTGAAAGACGAGTTCTTTATTAGCAATAACTAATTCCGCTGCCCGCTTTTCTTTTTCTTCATTTTGAAAGAGCAGCTCCTTATTAGCAATAACTAATTCCGCAGCCCGCTTTTCTTTTTCTTCATTTTGAAAGAGCAGCTCCTTATTAGCAATAACTAATTCCGATGCTCTATTTTCTTTTTCTTCATTTTGAAATACAAGTTCTTTGTTGACAAAAATTAACGCCGCTGCCTGTACTTTTAATTTTTCAGCAATGATTTCCTTTTCTTTCCTTTCTTCTGCATCGGTTAATGCCCGGTTTATTTTGGGGAGTAATGAAAATAATTTATCCTTGGAAACATAATCGGTAACACCATTTTTAATTAACTCAACAGCATTTTCTTCTCCAATAATACTTGAAACAATAATGAAAGGGATGTGTGGAAATTTATTTTGTTTTATCCTGAATGCTGTAGCAGCATCAAACGAAGGAAGTGAATAATCGGATAATATTAAATCGGGATTAAAGGTCAGCAGTGCATCTTCAAATGCTGCCCTTGTCTGAACAATTGCAGATGTAAAACTCAACCCCGATTTTTTCAATTCACGATTAAGCAAATCTGCATCATGCTGATCGTCTTCAAGAATAAGTATTTTAAGATTTTTTTTCATTAATTTAAACTATTGCAATATCGTTTGTTGTTGTATTTCATTTCTATCGGGATACTAATACTTTTCCAGAAAGAAGTCATTCATTTTTTTACTAATGCGGTGGCTCACTTATAATCATCCAATACAATCCAATCTCTTTTATTGCTGAAAAAAAATTATCGCTGTCAACTGGTTTTACTATATAACTATTGGCACCCAGAGAATAGCATTTTTTTATGTCCGGATCTTCTTTAGATGAAGTAAGAATTACAACAGGGATAGATTTCAGGTCCGGATTGGATTTAATTTTTTCCAGCACCTCCATACCGTTTACTTTTGGCATCTTAAGATCCAGCAAAATCAATTTTGGATATTCCTTGCTTTTCCGTAAAGCATACATTCCTTTGCAAAAAATAAAATCAAGTGCTTCTGCTCCATCTTTTACATGAAGAAGTTTATTGATAAAACCACTTTTTGTAAGTGCACGGATAGTGAGGTTGGCATCATCTATGCTATCTTCAACAAATAATATTTCAACTTCGTCGTAATTCATTATTTATGTTTTAATTGTTTATGTTTAAATTGTTTAAAGCAGGTAAGCTGAAATAAAAACAGGTACCTTCATTTAGAGTTGATTCTGCCCACACAGTTCCACCATGCCGGTGTACTATTTTTTGAACGATTGCCAGGCCAATTCCGGTGCCCTCAAATTCTTCCTGCGAGTGTAAGCGTTGAAAAACCCCGAAAAGCTTATCATAATATTGCATATCAAAACCAGCCCCTTCATCTTTTACATAGTACACCACCAGTTTATCTTTTTCATAAGCACCAATTTCTATGTTGGTTATTGGTTTGTACTTCGAATATTTGATAGCATTGGAAACAAGATTGATCCATACCTGCTTAATCAGCGACTGGTCTACTTTGGCAGCAGGAAGCAATTTGATAGTAAATACAGGGAAGTTTTCACCTTCTTCAAATATTAATTCTTCTCTTACCAGTTTTACAAGATTATTCATATTAACGTCCGAAACAGTTACCGGTTTTCGTCCTAATTTAGAAAATGCCAGCAAATCATCGATGAGGTCACCCATTTTTTTTGAATTATGCATAATGGAATGAAGCACTTTTTTCCCATCAGCATCAAATTTTTCTGCATAATCTTCTACCAGAATTTTTGAATATCCATTGATGGCCCTTATAGGTGCCCGTAAATCGTGTGATACAGAATAGGAAAAAGAGCCCAGCTCTTTATTAACAGATTCCAATTGTGCTGTACGTTCAATTACTTTATGTTCTAATTCATCATTGAGTTTACGGATATCATCTTCTGCCTGCTTAAGTTCTCTGTTGGCAAAGACTAACTCTTCAGCCCTTTTTTCTTTCTCTTCGTTTTGAAAAGCCAGCTCTTTGTTTGCAATAATCAATTCGGCGGCCCGATTTTCTTTTTCTTCATTTTGAAAAAGGAGCTCCCTATTAGCAATAACTAATTCCGCTGCCCGATTTTCTTTTTCTTCATTTTGAAATTTCAATTCTTTATTGGCAATCTCCAAAACAGCTGCCTGTTTTTCTTTCTCTTTGTTTTGTAAAATAAGTTGTTTGTTTGCTATACTTAGCTCTTCTGCTTTCTTTGCAGTAACATCTCTGGCTGCTGCAAAAACCCCTAATACATTTCCCTTTTCATCTTTATATACAGATGCATTATATAATACATCTGTTAATTTACCATTTTTATGGTGGATAGTTAACGGATAATCTGAAACAAATTCCTTTTCAAAAACCTGCTTATATCCTTCACGGGCTTTTTCTGGCTCAGTAAAGTAATCAGAAAAAACAGTTCCAATTAGTTGTAACCTCGGCACACCTGTTACCTTTACGGATGCTTCATTTACATCTGTGATTTTCCCTTCGGGAGAAATAGTAACAAGCGGATCCAGCGATGCTTCTATCAAACTTCTTGCATATTGCGAAGCCTGTTTTTGAGTAGTAACATCTCTGGCTGCTGCAAAAACTCCCAATACATTTCCCTTTTCATCTTTATATACAGATGCATTGTATAATACATCTGTTAATGTGCCATTTTTATGGTGGATGGTTAGCGGATAATCTGAAACAAATTCCTTTTCAAAAACCTGTTTATATCCTTCACGGGCTTTTTGTGGTTCGGTAAAATAATCAGAAAAATCAGTTCCAATAAGTTTTAACCTCGGCACACCTGTTACCTTTACGGATGCTTCATTTACATCTGTAATTTTCCCTTCGGGAGAAATAGTAACAAGCGGATCCAGCGATGCTTCTATCAAACTTCTTGCATATAGTGAAGCCTGTTTTTGAGCAGTAACATCTCTGGCTGCTGCAAAAACTCCCAATACATTTCCCTTTTTATCTTTATACACAGATGCATTGTATAATACGTCTGTTAATTTGCCATTTTTATGGTGAATGGTTAGCGAATAATCTGAAACAAATTCCTTTTCAAAAACCTGTTTATATCCTTCACGGGCTTTTTGTGGTTCAGTAAAATAATCAGAAAAATCAGTACCAATTAGTTTTAACCTCGGTACACCCGTTACCTTCACTGATGCTTCATTTACATCCGTAATTTTCCCTTCGGGAGAAATAGTAACAAGCGGATCCAGCGATGCTTCTATCAAACTTCTTGCATATTGCGAAGCCTGTTTTACAGTATTAGTAATTGCTACAAGTTCTTTATTTTCTTTTAGCCTTTTTTTCTTTTCTATATTTTGAAATACAAGCTTTGTATTGGCAACGCTTAATTCTAAGGCCCGCTTTTCTTTTTCGTGATTTTGATAGGCAAGTTCTTTATTGGCTATAACCAGTTCTGCTGCCCTATTCTCTTTCTCTTCATTTTGAAATACAAGCTCTGTATTTGCAATGCTCAATTCGGCTGCCCTCTTTTCTTTTTCGTTGTTTTGATAGGCCAATTCTTTATTGGCAATATTCAATTCCGCTACCCTGTTTTGTTTTTCTTCATTTTGAACTAATAATTCAAGGGTTTTTAGATACAGATCCATAAAAACTGCCACCTTAGCTTTTAATAATTCCGGATTTAGCGGTTTAATCATATAATCAACTGCACCGGCCTGGTATCCTTTAAAAATATGCATAGAATTATCCATGCTGGCAGTTAAAAAAATAATTGGAACATGTTTAAGTGTTTCAATTCCCCGAATTAATTCTACTGTCTCAAAACCATCCATCTCCGGCATTTGCACGTCCATTAATATGAGTGCAAAATCTGGTTGGTGCAACAGAATTTTCAATGCTTCATTGCCAGAATGTGCTTTCACACATAAATAATTCTTATTGGAAAGAATTAATTCTAAGGCAAACAAATTTTCGGGCAGGTCGTCAACCAATAAAATTTTAATGAGGCTATTTAATTTCGTTTTCATTAGAAATTATTCCAATCGTTTATTAATTATTATTAACTCCTTATTTGCTTAACCACACACGCATCAATGACAGCAAGCGTTCTACTTCAATAGGTTTCGTAATATAATCATTAGCCCCTGCATCAATACATTTTTGTTTATCATCTTTCATGGCTTTTGCAGTGAGTGCAATTACAGGTAAATTTTTGAATTTCATCTGCATTCGTATTTGTTTCATTGCCTCGTAACCGTCCATTTCCGGCATCATAATATCCATTAATATCAGATCAACGTCGGAATGCAACTCCAGCATCTCTAAAGCGTTTTTCCCGTTTTCTGCTTTTATTATTTCCATTCCACGTTCTTTTAATATTTTTGATAATGCAAATAAATTTCGCATATCATCATCTGCCAATAATATTTTTTTTGCTTGAAATATTGCTTCTTTATCGTACAGATTATTTATAATCAATTGTTTTGATTTGGGCATATTGCTAATCGTTCTGTGCAGAAAAAGAGCTGTTTCATCCAACAACCTTTCTTCCGACTTTACCCCTTTTATAATAATGCTCTCCGCATATTTCTGAAGCTCATTGTTTTCTTCTTTAGTAAGTTCCTTGCCGGTATAAACAATAATAGGTGGAATATTGTTGTCTTTTACCTGCCTGCCAGCCGGCACAGTATTCTCCAATTTATGAATGAGGTCAAATCCGCTCATGTCTGGCAAACCAATATCCAGTATAATACAATCAATGTGATTCTGCTCATACAAAGCCAAAGCCTCTTTGCCGGTTTCTGCTTCAAAACAACTTACATCACCATTGCCAATGAGTATGCGCATTGCCTTTCTGGAATTTTCATTGTCTTCAATAATTAAGAGGTTCTTTATTTTTCTGTTTACAAAATTTTCAATCCTATTAAATGCTTCTTCCAAATCTTCTTTTGCTACCGGTTTCATCAAATACTCAACGGCTCCTTCTTTGATGGGTTCCAACGAACGTTCTTTAGCCGAAATAATATGTACGGGAATGTGTCTTAAAAAAGGATTTGCTTTTAATTCAAGTAATACGGTATGTCCGTTAATGCCCGGCAAAATCATATCGAGAATAATTGCTTGCGGATTGTGTTTTTCGGCAAGCAACAAACCATCTTCTCCGGTTGCTGCCGATAAACATTTAAACCCTTTTTTGTTAGCTTGCTTTAAAATTATTGTAGCAAATTTCAAATCATCTTCAATGATTAGTACTGTTTTATCATCAACGGTTATTGTGTCTCTGTCATCATTTATGTTAGGATAATTCAGATATATAGATTCATTTAATAAGCGGGGTTTAAACAAACCGGATTCTTTCGCCTGATAGCTATCTGGAGTGTCTGTGCTTTTAAGTTCCTGCTCCTGATGTATTTCTAAAGGAATAATGAGACAAAAAACAGAGCCTTCGTTTAATTTACTACTGAGCTTAATTTCAGCTCCTAATAATTTTGCAAGTTCACGTGAAATGGAAAGCCCTAAACCTGTACCGCCATATTTTCTGGATGTCCCCCCTTCGGCTTGTTGAAAAGCTTCAAATACGGCCATTTGTTTGTCTTCCGGTATTCCAATACCTGTGTCGGTAACAGAAATAATAATTGTACTTTCTGTATTTCGGTCAATACTAATACTTACACTTCCTTTTTCAGTAAATTTTATGGCGTTTGATAAAAGATTTTTTAATATCTGATTCAAACGTTGCGAATCAGTACGAATGAATTCAGGTAAATCTTTATCCATTTTTGAATGTAGCTTCAATCCTTTTTGCTCAGCATGATGTTTAAATTCACGGATGAGTTCATTTGTAAAAGTTTTTAGTGATACGGGTTGTATATTTATAGACATTTTCCCTGCTTCAATTTTAGAGAGGTCAAGCACTTCATTAATTAATACAAGCAGATCACAGCCACTTTTATAAATTATTTCTGCACTTTCTACCTGAATAGTATCCAGATTATTATTTCTATTTTCAGATAGATCTTTTGACAGGATCAACAAACTATTAAGCGGTGTTCGTAACTCATGCGACATGTTGGCGAGGAATTCCGATTTATACCTGCTGCTTATTTCCAGTTGTTTTGTTTTTTGTACAATGTCGTTTTTGGAAGCTTCAATCTCTATATTTTTTATTTCCAAAGACTGTGCTTGTTCCTCTAATTCCTCATTGGTCATTTGTAATTCTTCTTGCTGCTGTTTCAGGTTTTGTGCCTGCTCTTCAAGTTCTTCATTCATTTGTTTCAGCTCTTCCTGTTGTGTTTGAAGTTCTTCACTTTGCTGAGCAAGCTCCAACATTTGATTTTTTGTAGTAGTAATATCAAATCGAATGGCAACATATTTTTCTATTTTACCATCTACTCCTTTAAACGGGGTAATTGTTGTATCCACCCAATAAAAAGTTCCGTCCTTAGCTTTATTTAATATTTCTCCTTTCCAGGTTCTACCGCCACTGATTGATTTCCACATACCAATAAATAACCCGGCTGGCTGCTTTCCTGATTTCAACATTCTATGATTATTTCCTAATAATTCTTCTCTCGAATATTTCGAAATTTTACAGAAATTATCATTTGCATATATTATGTCTCCACTTGCGTTCGCGATAGAAAGAATGGCCGCTTGATTCAGAGAATGCAGTTGCTGATCTATTTCCAATGCTGATATTTCCATTTCGTCTTTTTGCGACTGAATCTTTTCTAAAAACTCTCGCAGCGCTGCCTGATTAAAAGCCGTATTTACTGCAATAGCAATACTGTTCATTGAAGCATTGATAAATTCTTTTTCTATTTCGTTGAAATCAGTAAGTCGGCCAATTTCTATTACTCCCATTGTTTTACCTTCAAACAAAAATGGAGTAATGAGTAACTGTTTTGGCTTGGCGTTTAGAACAGAGGAGGTAATGCGAATATGTTCTGCTGTTATATCTGTTAAAGAAATTTGTTTTTGTTCCTGCGCTGCCTGGCCGATCAGTCCTTCATTCAGCATAAATTTTTCTTTAATATCGGCAGCCGGCGAAAAGGCATATCGTCCGGTTAGTATCAGCGCATTTTCTTTTTTATTAAACAGGTAAACGCTTCCTATGTTTGCTTTCAGATACGTGCATAAAAAACTAATGGTATTGTTTGCCAGCTCTTCTAAGCTTTTATCGCCAATTAATTTCTCGTTAAGGTCTGTGTTGCCTGTAAGCAGCCAGTTTTTACTGGCAGTTTCTGCCTCAGCTTTTTTAAGCGTTTTTAAATTTGATGTAACTATGCTGTAAACAATAATAAGAACGAGAATAATGATGACCATTAAAATGACAAAAACCAAATTAAAATTGTTGGCATCTTCTTCACTGGCTTGCTTTCTATCAGCAAGTAATGAAAGTTCTAGTTTTTGTATACTACCAATTATTTCTCGTATTCTATCTTGTGATTCTTTTCCAACTCCAGAGACTACAAATTCCCTTGCTTTTTCGAATCCCTCTTTGCGAATAGCAATGCCGCTGTTTAAATGAGTGAAACGTTTTTTTATTTCTTTTTCAAGTTCCGTAATCTTTTGCTGAACGGTATTGTCTTTTGTTAACTCCTTTACTTTAATAATATGTTCACCAATAGCACTTTCAGCATTTATAAAATGTTCCAAATGAGCTTCATTGCCTGTAATGATATACCCACGATTGCCTGTCTCTGCATCGGTGATGGCAGTTAGAATTTGGCTGAATTCATACAACACCTTGTTGGTTTGATCTACCAAATTATTGGAAGCGATAAATTTCTCACTGTTTTTAAACGAGAAAAATGCAACTCCTAAAAGTATCAGGGCACATGCTATAAAACCTATTAATATTTTTCTATTTAGGGCCATTTTTATTTTGTTATTTGTTTAATTGGTTTGTCTATTTTTATCAGCAACTCAATTATTTTCTCCAGCGATAAAATATAGTCTGGTTGAATAGCCTGCCTACCTGATAAACACGCAGCAATTGCTGATGCTGGCATAGTAGGGGATTCAGCTGTTTCCGGATCCTGTATAATTGCTATGCCTCCACATTCTTTTATTCGCGTTATACCTTTTGTTCCGTCATTATTAGAACCTGTTAACACTATACCAATCAATTTGTCTTTGTATGCTTCGGCTGCCGATTCAAACAATACATCAATTGATGGTCTAGCAAAATTTACGAGTTCATCAATTGTAAGGGAAAAGGTTTTATCCTTTTCGATCAGCAAATGATAATTAGCCGGGGCGATATAAACTTTTCCGGTTTCCCGGCCGAACGACTGTTCAGTCGGGCAGGCAATTTTTTCTTTTTCATCTGCTTCTTTTATAGTAAGATTGCTTTTATCGTTTAACAGGTTTATCCATTCATTATCAGATCGGGCACTTACATGCTGCACTATAATAATTGGTATTCTGAAATCGGCAGGCAATGTTGAAAATATATAATTCAAAGCATTCATCCCGCCTGAGGATACCCCTATTACAATTGCTTCGTAATTCATTATTAGTATTTCTTTTTAAAGATTCTTTGTTTTTTATCCAACTCAGTATATTTTTCAAAAAAGTCGGTAAAGCGTAAACCTTCTTTGGAACCCAAACATAAAATGCCAGCATTAATAAGGCTGTCATAAAAAAGTTTTTGCACCTTGTTTTGTAAATTGTTATCAAAATAAATCAGCACATTTCTACATAATATCAGGTGCACCTCGGCGAATATGCTGTCGGTAACTAAATTATGGTTTGCCCAAACAATGTTTTTTTTTAACGATTGATTCATGATAACGTTATCATAATTCGAGGTATAATAATCTGAAAAAGATTTTTTTCCTCCAGACAATTGATAATTTATAGTATATTCCTTCATCATTGCATTTGAAAATATTCCTTCTTTTGCCCTGTTTAAAGCGTGTTGGTTAAAATCAGTAGCATAAATTGTTGTCCTGTCATACAATCCTTCTTCCTGCAGAATGATTGCCATTGAATAAGCTTCTTCACCGGTTGCACATCCGGCATGCCATATTTTTATAAAGGGGTAGGTTTTTAAAATAGGAATAACATTTTCCCGTAACGACCTGTAAAAATCCTGATCACGAAACATTTCGGTTACTGTGATTGATAAATCCTGTAAAAGTTCATGCGCAAATGTTTCATCGTTCAAAACTTTAGTTTGAATTTGAGAAACATCATCTAATCTGGACAGCGCCATCCTGTTCCGAATTCTTCGATTGATGTGGGCTTTGGAATACTGCCTGAAATCATATCCGTATTTTTGGTAAATAGCCTCTAATAATAACGAAATTTCCATATATAGCGTATTTATTCCCGTTTCATATTTTCGTTACTTAATGATGACTGCATTAATAATTTTAGTTCGCTGGAATATATTTATAAACCGTAGCCCTTTTCTTTAGCTCGCTTGTTGCAATAATGATTCCATTATGATTCTCTACTATTTTTTTTACAATGGCGAGTCCGATTCCGGTACCAGCATATATTTCTTTGCTATCCAATTTTTGGAATACGCCAAAAATACGTTCGCCGAAATGGGGTTCAAAGCCAATACCATTGTCTGAAACACTGGTATGCCAATAATTTTTTCCCGGAGAAAATTTTTCCTGAACGAGTTGGTCTTTATCATATGAATTTAAGCAGGCCGGCGTGTTAGTATTTAATTTAGCGCCTTTTACAATGCTGCTTTTTATGGTGATATGTGATGGGATATCGGGCTTTGAAAATTTAAGTGCGTTGCTGATAAGGTTATACATAAGCTGCCGAAACTTAAAGGTAATGATATTGGCAGGGTACATTTCGCCAATTTCAATGCTTGCCTTTTTTCCCCTGATAGTGTCTCTCAGGTTGTTCTTTACTTCTTCTACAATGATGTTGAGGTTAGTTTTTTCGAACGTGTGATCGGTACTGTTGATACGGGAAAAAGCCAGCAGGTCATCAATGAGTTGCTGCATAAAATGGGCAGCCAATTGCCTGCGCTGAAAATTATATTTTCCTTTATCACTCAGGTTTTTATTTTCGGGTAGGATAGTTACAAAGGTTTTTATTTTACGCAGGGGCTCCTGCAGGTCGTGGCTGGATATATAAGTAAATGCCAGCAGCTCTTTATTGGCAATAATCAATTCCGCTGCCCTGTTTTCTTTTTCTTCATTTTGAAAGAGTAACTCCATATTAGCAATAACCAACTCTGCCGCACGGTTCTCTTTCTCTTTGTTTTGAAAAACAAGTTCTTTGTTAGCAATAGCTAACTCAGCTGCTCGATCTTTTTTTTTCTGTTTTTGAAATACTAGCTTTTTATTAGCAATAGCGAGTTCATCTGATTTTTTTTTATCCATGCCAGATTACTACAAAACATATTCGTAGCCTCAAAAGTTAACCTATTTAATCCATATAGCGATTAAATATTTTGAAAAGAGATTAAATCATTCACAGATGCTAAAGCCAGACATGTTTTGTAAAGAAAAAGCCAGACTTTTATTATAAATATTTCTTCGAAGAAAATGTAGTAGCTTTCGCTAAATGACAGATAAAACCAATCTGTCAAAAAACTGCAATAATGGCCTGCAAATCCTGATTAAGGAAATACTCCTAAAAGAAATTTCTTTTTGTAATAACAGGTATTGTGAAGTCAGGAAATGTGATCAGAATAATCAGTACAGTTGTATTAACTGGTTTTATTTTTTTAATAATCTTATCTAAGTAATAATGAAGAAAATATTGATATACGATGATGATATTGATATTTTGGGGCTTTGTGCAATCATATTAAAGCGTCAGGGCTTTGACGTTCTTTGTAAGGACAATTGCAAGGAAGTCATTGCTGAAATTGAAAGTTATAAACCTGATGTGATATTAATGGATAACTGGCTTCCGGATATTGGAGGTGTAAAAGCGGTACAGCTTATAAAGAGTATTGAACACCTAAAACAGATACCAGTTGTTTTCTTTAGTGCCAACAGCCAGGTTGAAGAGCTGGCAAAGGAAGCTGGTGCTGATTATATGTTACAGAAACCTTTTGAATTGGATGATCTTGAAAAAATAATTGTTACTGCTACTCAACAAGATGTGAAGTACTCTTTTGAAAGTGACTGATTATCCCCGTTGGTAATTGCATTACAATGGAAGAGCATCGCGTTGCCCCTGAATATATCAATTGGGTAGAATGGCAGAAAAGAGGTTTGCCGCTGAATGATCATTGATCACTGTATCCCTGAAAAAACGAACCCTACAACCTGACATAGCGAAAGAATCCTCCCCTCAGGGAGATGTGGCTTTATTTTTGTTTTTCAGCCAATATATATTACAAGCCAACACATAATGAAAAAAGCACTGAAAATCACCTGTATCAGTTTTCTTGTCCTTATTGCCCTGGCTTTTATTATACCAGTCGTATTTAAAAAACAAATACAGGCATTGGTCAAGCGGGAGATCAATAAGAGCATTGATGCCAAAGTTGACTTTTCTGATGTCAAACTTTCCCTGTTCCGTCATTTTCCCCGGGTCGGCATTATCATTAAAGACCTGACCATTATCGGCTCCAATGAATTTGCCGGCGATACGCTGATCGCAACAAAACAACTGGATGCCGCTGCCGGGTTGTTCAGCGTACTGAAAGGAAAGGATATTAAAGTATCCGGCGTTACCCTCGAATCGCCCCGTATTCATGTACTGATCACCAAAGAAGGAAAGCTAAACTGGGATATTGCTAAAGCAAGCAGCAATACCAGCAACAATAGAGATACTTCGGCATCTGCTTTTAAGATGAAATTGAAAAGGTATTCAATCAACGATGGCTACCTGCTGTTTCGGGATGAGCAGGCCCATACTTTTACTGAAATAGAAGGACTTGATCACAATGGTAGTGGAGACCTAACCGCTGATGTTTTCGATCTTTCCACCACCACTAAAGCGAACTCTGCCAGTTTTACACAGGATGGCATCCCCTACCTTGTCAATACAAAAACAACTATCGAAACAGCTATAAAAATTGATAATAGGACCAATACTTATACATTCAGCACAGATGATATTGTGCTGAATAACCTGAAACTGTCTGCTAGTGGTTTTATTCAAATGGTGAATAGTACAACATTCAATATGGATGTGAAATTCAAATCACCAACTAATGACTTTAAGGACATACTATCCATGATCCCTGTTATTTATCAAAATGATTTTGCCAAAATAAAAACAAGTGGCAAAGCAGTATTCAACGGCTTTGTAAAAGGAACCTATACGCCGCAAAAAATGCCGGCCTACGAGGTCAACCTTGAAGTGAAGGACGGATCATTTCAATATCCTGATCTGCCGAAGCCCGTAAAGAATATCCAGTTAACCTTACAGGCCAGTAACGTGGATGGCCAACCGGATAATGCCATCATCAATATTCCAAAAGGACACCTGGAAATGGATAATGAACCTTTTGATTTTCGTTTTGTGTATACAAAGCCCGTCACTATCCAATTAATTGATGCGGCCGCAAAAGGCAAAATAGATCTGGGCCAGCTATCCAGGTTTATTAAACTACCTGCCGGAACCAAATTATCAGGACTGGTTTGGGCAGATGCGTTTGTAAAAGGTCCTATGAACGCTTTGCAGCAACAAACCGGCCTTTTTACCGCTGGCGGTTTTTTTGATATCCGGAACCTGTATTATGCAGATAATAGTTTTCCGCAACCTATCAAGAATGGTAACATAAAAGCAACGCTGGAAAACAGTGGTGGCGTTGCCGATAAAACAGTGATCAATGTTTCTTCCGGCCATATTGAAGTGGGTAATGATCCGGTAGACTTTACACTTCAATTAAGCAACCCTGTATCGACGGTCGATTTTTCCGGTCATGCTAAAGGAAGGTTCACCCTGGACAATCTCAAACAGTTTGCCAAACTTCCCGCAGGGTCCGGTGGAGAACCCGGCACCAGCGTAAGCGGTCTGCTGAATGCGGACATGGGTTTTAGCGGGAACAAAACAGCTATTGATCAAAAACAGTTCGATAAAATCTTATTGACCGGTACGGCGGGTGTTACCAACCTTACTTATAAATCCCCAGCATATCCTACTGGCATCGTGGTTTCCAACAGCCAGTTAACTTTCAATCAAAAAACGGTAACGCTAAGCAGCCTGAGTGGTCAATACCTCACTACTAATTTTACTGCTACCGGTGTGTTAAATAACCTCGTTGGCTATGTCATGCAGGGTGAACCGCTGTCAGGTAACCTGAAAGTGGATGCAGATAAAATGAACCTTAATGACTGGATGGGAACAACGGCCAGTACTCCCGCCGCTACAGCAACTAATAATGCCGGGAGTCCCTTCCTGGTACCCGCTGATGTCAATTTCACCATTAACGCTTCGGCAGATCAGGTAAAATATGATAAGGTGGATTACAACAATGTAAATGGCACCCTGGTATTAAATGATGAAAGCGTAAATTTTCAAAACGTAAAGACGGCTGTATTGGATGGAAATGTGACAATAAATGGTTCTTACTCTACCAAACTGAATAAAAAAGAACCGGATATTGGTTTGAGCTATGACATAAAGGATATGGATGTACAGAAAGCATTTCTTTCCTATAATACTATCCAGGCATTGATGCCAATTGGAAAATTTCTGGCGGGTAAATTGAGTTCTCAACTTTCGCTAACGGGTAACCTCTATGGTAATATGATGCCAAAACTCAACAGTTTGACCGGTAGTGGCAACCTCTTCTTGCTCGAAGGTGTATTAAAGAAATTTGCCCCATTGGAAAAACTCGCCGCATTGCTGCAAATTGACCGGCTGAAATCGATCAGTATAAAAGACATCAGGAACTATATTGAATTTGCCAATGGGCGGGTACTGGTAAAACCTTTCAACATTAAAATTGATAATATTGAAATGCAGATCGGCGGGTTTCATGGCTTTGACCAGTCCATCGATTATGGAATCCAGATGAAATTACCCCGGAGTGTGATGGGAGCGAAAGGAAATGATCTCGTCAATGGACTGGTTACGCAGGCCAATAGCAAGGGCATTCCTTTAAAACTCAGTGAAACCATCAACCTGAATATTAAAATGACAGGTAGTATCAATAACCCCAATATCGGGATCAACCTGAAAGAAGTAGCAGGTGATGCTATAAAACAGATCGAAGAACAGGCAAAAGACTTTGTCCAGGCTAAAATTGACAGCGCCAAACAAAAAGTGAAAGACTCCCTGCAGGCGGTCAAGGAAAAAGTTACTGAGAAGCTGAAGGATAAACTGAAAAAACAGATTTTCGGAAAGGATACTTCTGCGGTACCCAATAATAATCCCCTCGACAGTACTCCTAAAAAAACAGACCCGGGTATTAAAAAAACAATAAAAGATATATTTAACAGGCCGAAGAAACCGGCTACTGATTCGGTAATACAATAATGGAAAAAGGGTCTTGAATAATCAAGACCCTTTAAATCTGTCGGGACGACCCTCCCGACCTATGACGGGATACGCTAACCGTATCGCTGCCCAAAGAAATTAATTATGATAATGGTTTGTAATAATTAAGGGCAATCAATAAATGACTACCCTTAATTAAAAGTCGGGATGGATGGACAAAGTTCGAACCAATTTATCAATGACTTAGAAAAAATTAAGCCTTTTTTAATTTAGTTAAGAAGCAAATAAAAATCTAAAAAACACAGAAATAGTGTATAAATTTGTAACCAATTTGGTAACATTTATTACCTTTGCCAGTGAAATATTGCTATGAGAATAATTGCTGTTAAGTCTTTGAAAGAATATTGGAAAGAGTTTCCATCAGCAAAACAGTCTTTACTGGCATGGTATGAAGAAGTTGAAACAACAAAATGGAGTCATCCTAATGAATTAAAAGCTCAATATCGAAATGCTTCTATATTGACAGACAAGCGGGTTATATTTAATATTCACGGCAACGATTACAGGTTGATCGTTGATATTGAATATCGTTTAAAAATTGTATTTATAGTGTGGTTTGGCACACATAATCAGTATGATAAAATTAACGCAAAAAAAATAAGTTATGTTAAGACCAATAAAAAATAATACGCAATACGAAACTTCTCTGGAAAGAATATATACTTTACTCCAAAGAGAAATCAAACCAAACTCTGATGAATCTGACGAGTTGGAAATTTTATCTATACTTGTAAAAGAATATGAAAATGAACACTACCCCGTTCCTTCGCCTAATCCTTTAGAAGCTATCCGGTTCAGGTTAGATCAAATGAATATGTCCGAATCCGAACTTGCAGCAATCCTCGGTTATCGTTCCCGAAAATCAGAAATCTTATCTGGCAAACGTAAATTAAGCTTATCAATGATCCGAAAATTACATGAAGCCTTGCATATACCGGCTAACGTTCTTATACAAGCTTATTAATTAAAGAGTAAACTGAGTTTAAATTATTAATAACGTTAATCCGGGCCATTAATTATTTAACAAGCTTTAACCTTTTTCTTCAATTTTCTTAGAATCAATTTTAAAAAATATTTCCGCAAGTTTTTCCATACTCACAATAATGTTTAATGCCTGTTTATTAGTGTAATGTTCACAATCTGGATACTTACAAAGGATTTCAGGCGTAAATCTACTATCTTTTATTTGAGAATAATAGTTCATCCGTTAACTCAACCATAATTTATTTTTTTTAAATGAATGTACTTTATTCGAACTGCTGAAATCCATACCAGGCTTTGATATGCTATTTTTTATCAAAAAAAAGGAAATTTTGTTCGAATTGCAAAACCCGCTACAAGAGCGGGTTTTGGCTATCTTGCTAAACTATGTCGGGACGACAAGATTCGAACTTGCGACCACTAGACCCCCAGCCTAGTACGCTACCGGACTGCGCTACGTCCCGAACTTTTATACTCAATGTGTAAATATTGGGAGGGTAAAAGTAAGGCATTTTACCATTTTTCAGTACCAAAAACAACCTTTATCTTCGCTCCTTAATGAACATACTCATTAAGCAAGCCCGGATTATTGACCCCCACTCTACTTATAACGGACAAGCAGCAGATATTTTTATTGAAAATGGACAGATCACCCAGATTGGACAGCAACTGGCCATAAAAGCTGAACAGGAAATTAATGGCAGCGGTCTCTGTGTATCGCCAGGATGGGTGGATGTGTTTGCGAATTTCGCGGATCCTGGATACGAATTCAAGGAAACGCTGGAGACAGGTGCAGCTGCTGCAGCGGCCGGTGGTTTTACCGATGTATTTGTAATTCCCAATACCAACCCGGTCATACATAATAAAGCCGGCGTAGAGTATATTGTTCAAAAAAGTAAATCGCTGCCCGTCCAAATTCACCCGATCGGGGCTATTACCAAAAACACGGAAGGAAAAGAACTGGCTGAAATGTATGATATGAAAGCCAGTGGAGCTGTTGCCTTTGGTGACGGGATCAACGGGGTTCAGTCGGCAGGCTTGCTCGTAAAAGCCCTGCAATATGTAAAAGCATTTGATGGTATACTTATACAACTTCCGGATGATAAAAGTATCAACCCACATGGGTTGATGAATGAAGGAATTATTTCCACCCAGCTTGGCTTACCCGGCAAACCCGCCATGGCGGAAGAACTGATGGTGGCCCGGGATATCAAACTGGCCCGCTATGCCGATTCAAAATTGCATTTTACCGGAGTAAGTTCGCAAAAATCTCTGGCTTATATTAAAAGAGGAAAAGAAACGGGTGCAGCGATCAGTTGTTCCGTAACGCCTTACCATCTTTTTTTCTGTGACGAAGATCTGCAGGACTATGCTACCAATCTCAAAGTAAACCCTCCCCTGCGTACAAAAGAAGAAAGGGAACTATTAAAAACTGCATTGGCAGATGGCACTGTTGATTGCATTGCTTCACATCACCTTCCTCATGAACTTGACAGTAAAGTGCTGGAGTTTGAATATGCTAAGTTTGGTATGATCGGTTTGGAAACTGCTTTTGCAGTATTAACGACTGCTGTTCCTTCCATTCAACCAGGAAAATGGGTGGAGCTTTTATCCACCAACCCCCGAAAATTATTTGGCCTGGATTCTGCCACCATACAAGAAGGCAGCAAAGCTGTTCTGACCCTTTTTGACCCTGCTAAAAAATGGACCGTCACGGAAAAGGATATCCATTCCAAATCAAAGAACTCTCCTTTTATAGGGAAAGAACTAACTGGTAAAGTAGCCGGTATTATTAACGGGGATAAAGTCCATTTATCTTAATTAGCTGCATGAAACTATCTCCCTTACTAAAAGGAACCATAACAGCCATCATCATGATCGCTGTTTCATTAGCCACTTTTTATGGTCTGCCCCCCAATTCTCCATTACATTACAGCGTATATGGCGTGTACGCCCTTGGAATCGTCTGGACATTAATGTCGTACAGAAATTCTCCCTCGTTTACCGGCAGGTTTGGTGAAAGTTTTGGAATGGGCTTTCGTTGTTTTATTGTGGCCACACTGATCATGGTGGTCTATACATTTGTCTTTAATAAAATGCACCCGGAATTTGCTGAAGACGCGGCCCGTTTATATAAAGAGCAACAACTGGCCATTAAAAACAATTCAAAGACACCAGATGAAATTGTTGCGGATGCGGCCCGTTACAAAAATGGTTATGCAATGGCTGTCGTTTATGGTTCTATTTTCGGATATTTGATCATTGGCGCTGCAGTTACAGCTGCAGTCTCAGGCTTTTTAACCAGAAGAAATAAATAATGGACCTTTCCATCGTCATACCATTAATAGATGAAGAAGAATCTTTGCCGGAATTAACGGCATGGATCGAGAAAGTAATGGCGGAGAACCGTTACAGCTATGAAGTAATTTATGTAGATGATGGCAGTAGTGATAATTCCTGGGAAGTGATTGAAGCGTTACGTTCAAAAAATCCATCCATCAAAGGCATCAAATTTCAGCGCAACTATGGGAAGTCGGCAGGATTGAATGAAGCTTTCCGTGCCGCTACCGGCGATGTTGTCATCACGATGGATGCTGACCTGCAGGATAGCCCCGATGAAATACCGGAACTGCGAAGAATGATCCTGGAAGATGGTTATGATATGGTAAGTGGCTGGAAAAAGAAACGCTATGATAATACCCTGACCAAAAATATTCCTTCCAAATTCTTCAATGCAGTTACCAGGAGCGTATCCGGTATTAAACTCCATGACTTTAACTGCGGTTTGAAAGCTTACCGGAACAAAGTGATAAAAGGGGTGGAGATCTATGGTGAAATGCATCGCTATATTCCCGTATTGGCCAAATGGGCCGGATTCAAAAAGATCGGGGAAAAAGTAGTGGAGCATCGGGCCCGGAAATATGGCAAGTCGAAATTTGGCTGGAGAAGATTCGTGAATGGATTCCTGGATTTATTGTCGATAAGTTTCGTAGGAAAATTTTCCAAAAGACCCATGCACTTTTTTGGCTTATGGGGCTCTCTTTTTTTTATAATCGGCCTGGGTATTTCTATTTACCTGATCATTTCAAAGATCCTGGATGCCAATTTTGCATTGACCAACCGGCCCGGATTTTATCTCGCTTTAACCTCACTGATCGTCGGTATGCAATTATTTCTGGCAGGATTTATCGGTGAGCTCATCTCCCGTAACTCGCCCAACCGCAATGGCTATTTAATAGAAACGAAAACCGGTTTGTGATGGCCAATGTCATCATCATAGGACCCGGTCACCCATTGAGGGGCGGGGGAATGACCACATTCAACCACCGGCTGGCAAAAGAATTTATAGCCGCAGGACATAACTGCCAGATCTATTCGTTTTCGCTGCAATACCCTTCTTTTTTATTCCCGGGCAAATCACAATATAGCGATGAACCGGCCCCGGAAGGAATCACGATCAAGTCTGTCATTAACTCTATCAATCCCTTTAACTGGATCAAAATCGGGAACCGGATCAAAAAAGAAAAGCCGGATATTATCCTCGTTCGTTTCTGGTTACCTTTCATGGGACCTTCACTGGGCACCATCTTGCGCAGGGTACGAAAAAACAGACATACAAAAATAATTTGTCTTGCTGACAATGTAATACCACATGAAAAAAGGATCGGGGACAAACCCTTTACCCGTTATTTTTTAAAAAGTTGTGATGCCTTTATCACCATGAGCGAAAAAGTATTGGGCGATCTGCGGTTGTCCCAAAAAACCCACAGGGTCCTGCAGACAAAACCGGCTAAATTAGTTTCCCATCCACTCTATGACAATTTCGGTTCGATCATATCCCAAACTGAAGCACGTGAGCATCTTGGCCTGCCAAAAGAGGAGAAAATAATATTGTTCTTTGGGTTTATACGTAAATACAAAGGGCTAGACCTTTTATTGGAAGCGATGGCGGATGAACGGATAAAAAAGTCGGGGATAAAACTGGTAGTAGCCGGAGAGTTTTATGAGGACGAAAAAAAATACCAGGAGCAGATTGACCGGTTGGGAATCAGAGAAGAATTGATTCTGCGTACAAATTTCATTCCCGACAGTGATGTAAAATATTATCTCTGTGCTGCGGATGCGGTAATACAACCTTACCGGAATGCTACGCAAAGTGGTGTAAGCCCCCTCGCCTATCATTTTGAAAAGCCGATGATTGTAACCAATGTTGGGGGACTGCCTGCATTGGTACCGGATGGAAAAGCGGGGCTCGTAACAGCACCCAATCCTGAAGCCATTGCTGAAAGCATTCTGAAATTCTATCAATTAGGCGCAGATTATTTTATTCCTCATCTTCGTAATGAAAAGACCAAATACAGCTGGCCCGTTATGGTCAATGCAATTTTTGAACTCGCAAAAGAGATTCCTTCACAAGAATGAATAAAAAGATACAGGATATCATTCAGGCGTCAATCGATACAAAACAGCAGTTACTGCTGAACACGTCTTTGCTTGAAACGATCGAACAGGTTGCAGCTGTTATCACCAGCACGTTTAAAAATGGCCATCGGCTCTATTTATGCGGTAATGGTGGAAGCGCCGCTGATGCACAGCATCTCGCTGCGGAGTTTACCGGACGATTTTATAAGGACAGGAAAGCACTGCCGGCCGAAGCCCTGCATTGTAATACTTCTTACCTGACCTCTGTTGCCAACGATTATGGTTTTGATGCGGTCTATGCAAGGATGATAGAAGGTATCGGGCAAAACGGCGATGTACTTATCGGTTTGTCCACTTCTGGTAATTCTGCCAATATTATCCACGCCTTTGAAAAAGCGAAGGAGTATGGAATGATTACAGTTGCCTTTACCGGCATCACCGGCGGACAGCTGAAATCCCTCAGCGATCACCTTATTAATATACCCTCCACCGATACACCGAGAATACAGGAAAGTCATATCCTGATCGGTCATATTATTTGCCAGTTGGTAGAAGAAAATTATTTCAAGTAATCTCCATGCCTCAACAACTCCACCTGGACCTGGCAATTATAGATAAAAGCTGGACACTTTTTTTAGACCGCGACGGTGTTATTAATGAGGACAAAATAGGTAGCTATATATTCAACCCTGATGAGTTTGTATTTATGAAGGGAGCCCCTGCCCTCTTTAAAAAACTGACCGAAAAATTTGGTCATATTATAGTTGTTACCAACCAACGGGGTGTTGGCCGGGGGCTCATGAGTGAAACAGATTTAACGGCCATTCATGAAAAAATGATTGCTGGTATTACAAAAGCTGGTGGCAAAATTGACGGGATCTACTATGCGACATCTATTGATAACGAAGACCCTTTAAGAAAGCCTAACCCGGGTATGGCTTTCCGGGCAAAAGCTGATTTTCCAGCTATTGACCTGGCCAGATCCATTATGGTGGGTAACAAACATAGTGATATGATGTTTGGCAGAAATGCCGGTATGTACACGGTATACATGGCAACCACCAACCCTGAAACGCCCTGTCCCCACCCGGATATTGACCTCCGGTATGATTTGCTGGAGGATTTTGCCAAAGCTTTATAAGTCCGTACAAAATTTTACTGCTTTTTTGGCGTTCTAACCAGCCTGAATGGCGGACTGTAGCTCCTGAAATGATTAGATTTACCATGCAACCCGGCCACCAGGGCAGGCATCTGTACTTAGCCTAACTTAGCAATATCAAAATAATCCTGTTGAAAAAAATATTGACCAAATTCTTATTCCTTTGTTCCCTTTTGCTGGGCTTGACCTGCCCCCTGATGGCCCAAAAGATCAGCTCTGCTGATATGAAAAAGCTCAGGGCCAAAGAGGACACGCTGAAAGACTATTCCTTTTACCTGAATACGGATACACTCACGGAAGAAAGGATGGTATCGGATAGCGTTTTCACGAAGACCCTTGTCAGGGCATTACAGATCAAGCACTCTTTTTATTATCCATTCGACTCTGTGATCGGTGTATCCAGGATGTATGCGCCGGATACATCCTTCCGAATATTTACCTGGGTCATTTCTTACGATGATCACTATGCTCGGCAGCGGGGGGCTATACAATTACGGACCTCTGATGGCTCCTTAAAATTATTTCCTCTCAGAGATGTATCTGAGTTTACCGACAAACCGCTGGATTCCGCACGCACCAGGGCCAACTGGATCGGTGCGATGTATTACAATATCATCAAAACACAACACAAGGGCAAGAACTACTATACCCTCTTTGGCTTTGATAATAACAATGCCATGAGCAGTATGAAATGGATCGATGTGCTGAGTTTCAATGAAAAAAATGAGCCCTTGTTCGGCGGTCCTTTTTTCAGTTATGAAAAAGATAGCATTCCCAAACCTCCCCAATACCGCTTTGGCATTGAATTTAAAAAAGGAGCCCGGGTGTTGGTCAACTATATCGAAGACCTTCAAATGATCCTCATTGATCATTTAATTTCTGAGAATGACGACCCCGAACATAAATGGACCTATGTACCTGATGGTGACCAGGAAGGTTTTAAATGGGAGAATGGGAAATGGTTACACATCGACAAGGTATTTACTTTTAAACTTGAAGACGGGCAAGCTCCTATCGGCGACCCGATCCTGGATTCCAAAGGCAATAAGGACGAAAAGAAATTACAGGAAAAGACTGATAAGAATAAAACGAAAGAGAAAGGCAAAACACCGATCAATTACGATAATTAGTCATCTTTCCATAACCAATTTCTTACAGGCAATTTGTAGCCGTTTTATAGCCTATAGACCCCGCTAAGCCAATGCTTTGTAACCAATGTCGAATCAGTATCTTTACGGCTGATGGAGAAATTCACCACTAATATTCATCCACCTTCAGGCTTCTCTCTGGGTTTGAAAGAATTATGGCAATACCGTGAGCTTTTTTATTTTTTTACCTGGCGGGATATAAAGGTCAAATACAAGCAAACCTATCTCGGCATTCTATGGGCCTTATTACAGCCATTGGGCATGATGCTCATCTTTACCTTCCTGTTTTCAAAAACCTGGAAGATCGACACAACACCGGTGCAGTATCCCATTTTTGTGCTGGCGGGATTAATACTCTGGAACCTATTCAGCAGTTCCGTGTCGCATGCAGGAGAGAGCATGATCCAGAATGCCAATATTATTAAGAAGATTTATTTTCCCCGCCTCATCATACCCGGCTCTTCATTACTCGTGGCTTTTTTTGACTTCCTGATGGGGCTGCTGTTATTCCTGATCTTCTGTGTTATCTATAAACAACCGGTCCATTGGTCAGCTGTCTATTATTTTCCTGCCGCTATCTTTATTATAGTAGTCGCCGCATTTGGTGCCGGCACTTTTTTGGCGGCTCTCAATGTGAAATACCGTGACTTTCGTTACACAATCGCTTTTATGTTGCAGGTTTTGTTCTTTGCATCACAGGTTTTTTACCCTATGCAGTATATACAACAGTCCTGGCTTAAATATGTATTGGCTGCGAACCCTGTTAATACAGCGATTGGATTATTCAGGGCTCCTTTATCCGGATCTCCGGTTGACGCCACTTTTTTGGGTATTGGCATGGCAAGCACCATACTCATTTTACTAATTGGACTTTATTATTTCAGAAAAACCGAAGCATTTTTTGCTTACCTCGCCTGATGAAACCCGCCATTGAAATACGGAACCTGGGCAAAGAGTATACGCTGACCACAACGCAGCCTTATGTGGCATTAAGAGACATCATTAGTGGTTCGGTAAAAAATATGTTCAAGAGCGCTAAAGAAAAAAAAGAAAAATTTTGGGCTTTAGAGGATATCAATCTTGATATTATGCCTGGTGAAAGAGTCGGTATCATCGGGAGAAACGGTGCGGGGAAAAGTACTTTGCTTAAGATCATCAGCCGGATAACTCCACCTACAACGGGTAGTGCTATAATAAGGGGAAGAGTGGGCAGCCTGCTGGAAGTAGGTACTGGTTTCCACCCGGAATTAACCGGCCGCGAAAACATTTATTTGAATGGCTCCATACTCGGGTTAAAGAAAACGGAGATCAATAAACAGCTGGATGCCATTATCGATTTTAGCGGGGTAGAAAAATTTATTGACACCCCGCTCAAACATTACAGTAGTGGGATGCAATTAAGGCTGGCCTTCTCCGTTGCAGCGCATCTTGAGCCTGAAATATTATTGATTGATGAAGTGCTGGCAGTTGGCGATGCAGCGTTTCAGAAAAAGTGTTTGGGGAAAATGGAGGAAGTAAGTAAAAAAGATGGAAGAACCATTTTATTTGTGAGCCACAACATGGATACCATCCGCAATTTTTGTCCTACCACAATCTTGCTTGATGAAGGAAAGGTGATCAGCAAGGGGAGTACAGAAAATACCATTAACGAATATGTGGCCAGGCACCTGGAAACCAATGCCGAAATGAACTGGGAAAAAGGTGTCCTGTCCTATACCCAGGGTGTTAGTTTACACAGAGCCTTCCTGCATAATGAAAATGGCGAGCTGATTTCGAGGTTTGATACTACCGAAAAAATTGGGGTGACCATAGAATACGAAGTATTAAAAGACGATGTTGTTTTTACACACGGAATAAACCTCTATAACCAGGAAAATATCAACATCTTTAACTCACATGATGTGACTTCAGAGATCAGGCTGGAAAAAAGAGTGAAGGGAAAATACAAAGCGATCGCATGGATACCCGGAAATTTATTACCTGAAGGGATCTTTACTATCAGCATTGCCCTGTTCCTTCCAAATCCCCTGGATATACTGGTACATGAACACCAGGTTTTGAGTTTCGAAACTTATACCAATTTTTTAAAGTTATCGGCCAGAGGAAATTATGCAGATGATTTCCCGGGCGTGATTCGGCCTTTATTACAATGGGAAGCGCTTAAAATCAGTTGACAACAATATGCCCTTTTTTACAAAAAATAATGACTTTACACTCAAAGGAGTTGAAACAGGCCATTTCAACACTACTTATAAAGGAGTGGCAGCAATAAAATGTCCTTTTGATTATGTCCTGTACCAGATGCTGCTGTGGGAAGTAAAACCAGACCTCGTCATTGAGATTGGAACAAATAAAGGAGGATCCACCTTATACCTTGCTGATCTGCTTGAACTAAACGGTAATGGAGTGGTTCATACTATTGATCTGCCTGCTAACAAAGAAGACCCCTCACTCCTGTCCCATCAACGTATACATATTTATAAAGAAGGATTTAGTAAATATGATACTTCCCCCCTTTCTGACTATGAAAAAATATTGGTCATCGAAGATGGTTCTCATTTATACGAGGACACATTGAATGCATTGAATAAATTTGCCCCATTTGTTTCAAAAGGCTCCTATTTTATTGCAGAAGATGGTATCATCACTGAATTAGGAAAAGAAAAGGTATTCAATGGCGGCCCACAAAAAGCTGTTGCTGATTTCCTGAAGACCCATCCCCATTTTATCGTGGACAGGAAATGGTGTGATTTCTTTGGAACAAACGCAACTTTTAATGTAAATGGCTATTTAAAAAGAGTAGGATGATTTAAATGAAACCAACACGCAACATAACAGGCGAAAGACTGGAAACAGCCGTATTCAATTTAACGACGATCGAGCACCTGCATCGCTATGCTGTAGCCCTTGATTTTGTCGCCGGTAAAAAAGTACTGGATATTGCCTGTGGCGAAGGTTATGGAGCAAAGCTCCTGGCAAAATCAGCAGTAGAAGTAATGGGAGTTGATATCGATCAGACCGTCATTGAAGAGGCAAAGAAAAAATATACTGGCAATAATTTACAGTTTCGCGAGGGATCAACCAGCAGTATTCCGGCAGAAGATAATTATTTTGATACGGTGATCTCTTTTGAAACATTAGAACATGTAGAAGAGCATGACCAGTTTCTTGCCGAAATTAAAAGAGTCTTAAAACCCGGTGGCCAATTACTGATCTCGACACCTGACAAACACCAGTACACCGAATTAGCTAATTATAAAAATCCATATCATAAAAAAGAACTTTACGAAAAAGATTTTAAAGAATTGCTGAAAAAATATTTTCCCTGCGTTTCCTTTTACAGGCAGGCTTCATTTATAGGCTCCTCCATTGTAAAAGAAACCGACCCTATGATCAGCACCACGTATTCCGGGGATTATACTTCAGTTTCCCAGGAAAACGCTCCTCCCTATCTCTATCATATCGCAATTGCATCAGCTATTCCTGGTAAGGAAATAATTCCCAGCCTTTTCCAGGATCAGCAATTACTTACCCGGCTGCTGCAAGAGCAACAGGCAGCTTTAAAAAGAACAATTACTTACCGTGCCGGAAATACGATCCTTTATCCATTTAAATTCATCCGCTCCCTTTTTCAAAAATGAAAGTACTGGGAATTATATCAGGGTTAACAGATCCCTCGTCAAGGGCCAGGATACTTCAATACCGGAGCTACCTTGAAAAAGAACAAATCAAAGTTGACCCCCGCTATTTCTCGCCACACAGTTATGCAGACCCTGCACCCTGGGCTTACCGGCTAAATAAGGTAACAAAAATCAGTCCCTGGCGCTTTTTATGGATGCAAAAAACCATCAGCAGACTTCCCCTGTTACTACAGCAATACCAATACGATCTTATCTGGCAGAACCGCTTGATTTTGCCTCACCAGTTTTTCTTCGAAAGAAAAATCACTAAGCCTATCGTATTTGATTTTGATGATGCCATTTGGCTGGGAGAAGGAGAAAAACAAGTGATACAGGCTATGGAAAGAGCAGCACTAATCTTTGCAGGCAATGATTATCTAGCTGAGTTTGCAATAAAACACAACCCCAATACAGTTGTAATTCCTTCGGTCATTGATACGACAGCACTATATCCGCTCCCACCAAACAATAAGTTTTTTACTATCGGCTGGATCGGCACAAAAACAAATTTTAATTTTTTAGCGTTAGTTAAACCTGCTGTACTGAATTTTTTATCCCGGCATCATGACTCCCGGCTGCTGATCGTTTCTTCTGAAAAACCACCCCAGTTTGATTTTGATAATGAGCGGATCATTTTTAAGAAATGGTCTGCAGAAAAAGAAAATGAATTGATCAATGAGTTTTCCATAGGTCTTATGCCTTTAGAGGATAACGATTTTACAAGGGGGAAATGCAGTTACAAAATGCTCCAGTATATGGCTTGTAGCAGACCTGTTGTCGTCAGCCCTGTGGGAAACAACAGCAGTATACTTCATAAAAAAGAGGTTGGCCTTGCTGCGAGAGGTGAAGAAGATTGGCTGAAAGCTTTTACCCTGCTAAAGAACGATGTGGCCTACTATAGAACTTGTGCAGAAAATGGCAGGAACCTGGTGGTAGAAAACTATTCAGTAGAAAAATTTTATCCGGTAATTGCCCGCCATTTTACCGAACTGACGGCACGATAACCCTTTCTGAAATTTCCCGTTGGAAAAATCGGGTAGTAATAACAATATTTGAAGAACGAATAGCAAAATGACCATTTGTATAGCAACACCCAACTATTTACCAGATGAATGTGGTATTACCACTTTCAATCTGCATTTATCTACCCTGCTTGTAAGCGCTGGTCATCAGGTTGTCATTTTGACAATAGATTATAAAAGCTCCGGTAAAGAAGCCGATGAAATAACCGTTCAGGACAATGGTGTCACCATTGTTCGCTTGAAAAAAACATATTACCAGTATTTAAAAAAATATACTCCCTATTTTCAACCCGGCGGATTTAATGCCCCCAACTGGATATCTATGGGCTACGCTATGCGGGAATGGCTCACCGGCAATAAAGTTCAGTATGCTATTGACATAATAGAAGCTTCGGACTATGGTGGGATCAGCGGCTTTCTCCGTACCACTGTTTTGCCCCCTGTTGTAATAACGGCACATGGTAACTTAACCAAACTATTACAGTACAATTATGCGAAGGAGGATGACCATGTTGATATATTACGGGAGTTAGAAAATATTGCTCTTCAGCATGCTGACGGGATCATTGCACATAGTCCGCTCCACGGGGAAGAACTAAAGAAATCAACACCCATTCCCGTGATCACTACTACCATACCTTTTGAACTGAATAGTATCCCTGATGCTGCTAGTACCACCGGTGACCATGCGCTGATCGTTGGCGGGCTACAAACCATAAAAGGAGCTTTTGTTATGAATGCGTCTTTAAGAATACTTCCTGCAAACACTGCCATCAGGGTCCAATGGATCGGAAGTGACACTTGTAGCGCCGATAGACAACTTTCCGTGGCAAAAAAACTATCACTTGACTACCCGGACTTATGGGGTCAATCATTTGAATGGCTGGATAAAAAAAATCACCGGGAGACCCTTGCTTTCTTGGCTTCAGCTTCATTTGTCATCATACCTTCATTGTGGGAAGCCTTTAATTATGTTGCTCTGGAAGCGGCTGCTATGGGTAAAGCCATCATCATTACCGATACAACCGGTGCAGCGCATTTATTTACCCATGGAGAAAATGCGCTTATCATTCCTGCGGGAAACGAGCAGGCCCTGTCAGCAGCCATTCACCAGTTGGCTACAGATAAAAAACGATGCAAACAATTAGGTGTCAATGCCCGAAAATTAACCGAAAAAAATTTTTCCTCCGGAAAGATCGTTGAAGAGAGAATTGCATTCTATACAACAACGATTGAAAGAGGTACAAAAGCATCGCCTGACAATTTATTAGATTTTATAAAAAACTATCTTAGCCGTTCCAGACTGCTTTATTACCGTCTCAGAAAAACAGCAAAAAAAATGATCCGGCGTTCTTAAATGAAAACAGAAAAAAAACATATTGCTATTCTCTGCTCCCGTCTCGATCTGCCGGGTGGTACAGAAAGAGCTATCTGTAATTTTGCCAACCTGTTTGTTGCTAAAGGGCATATTGTTATTATTCTTGTTGTGGATGCTGCAAATACAGCTGATGCATTTTATCCCCTGGAAAAAAATATTACGGTCAGGGCCGTTCCTTTGCATTTTGGTATCACACCCCGCGGCAACCCCCTTTCCAGGAAGATCGCTTTCATCGGTCATATCAGCCAGCTTAAAAATGAAATAAAACAACTAAAGCCGGATATCGTTATTTCAACTGACTATCCTTATTCGGTGGCCGCTGTTATCGGCGGCGTGCAAAAACTCACCAGGCTGGTCAGTTGGGAGCCACATCATTTTTACTGGCTAAAAAAAAATAAGTTCTGGACCTATCTTTTCAAAAAAACATACCCAAAACTGCATACGGTCATCTGTCTGAACGATACAGAGAAAAAACTTTTTGATAAAATGGGATGTCATACTACCATCATCCCAGGTTTTGTACCGGGTTTTCCGGCCAGCCGGGCAAGTCTCGACAGCAGGGAACTGCTAACCGTTGGCTGGTTTATCAAAAGAAAAGGGATTGACCTCGTTCCAGCCATTGCGAAAATTGTTTTTCAGCAATATCCTGACTGGAAATGGAAACTGGTAGGCAAAGGCGAAGAAGCAGCCGCATTACAAATAGCGATAAAAGAAAGCAGGCTACAGGATAATATATTGATCATTCCACCGGTTGCACATGAAGAATTAGAACCTATGTACCACGGCGCTTCTCTCTATATCATGACATCCAGGTCAGAAGGTTTTCCCGCCGTGCTGATCGAATCAATGGCGCATGGGGTGCCCTGCATTTCGTTTGATTGTGCAAGCGGTCCTTCCGATATCATCCGGGATAATGAAGATGGCAAATTGGTGGAAACAGAAAATGTTGAAGCAATGGCACAGGCTATTATTTCATTAATTGCTGATGAAACAAAGAGAAAAAAAATGGGTGAACATGCATTTATCAATGTACAGCGATACGGTGCTGAGAATATTTACAACAGCTGGGAGTCAGCAGTCCTTAGTCTTTGATCAGCAATCGCCCGGTCCAATCCAGGCGATGTAAAAAGACAGCATGTTTACCTGAAAAATATTCATCCACTGCTTTGCGGGCACCTGTCCAGGCTCCGTAATCATCGATGATCAGCACACCTTTTCTTTCCAACAAAGGATATAAATGAACAAGTTCATGTTTGGTTGACTCATACCAATCTGTATCCAGCCGGAGTAAGGCCAGCCCGGAGGGGATTGTTACCGGTATAGTTTCTTCAACTTTCCCTTTTACAAATTTTATCTTTTCCTCCGGATACCCGGTCTGTCGCATATTCATCATGGTTAGTTCAATGGACGAAAAACACCAATTGTTGTGTCCATTTTCATCCCTCATTTCCTCCCAGGTTCTTTTCTCGGCCTCGCCATCCATTATGCCGGGCTGCACCATCCCTTCAAATGTATCATAGAGATAAATAGACCGGTCCGTAACACCCAGTTCAAGGAGGAGAAAGGCGATCAGCATACAAGAGCCTCCTTTCCAAACACCACATTCTGCGAAGTCGCCCCGGATATTGTTTTTGATAATATAGTTGACGGACTGATACAATGCAAAACATCTTTCTTTCTCTACCATGGTATAGTCCTTTACCCGCTCATACAATTCTATAAATTGCATATCCTTCTCTATATCACCTATTCCCACATGACCATATCCCTGTAGTTTCTTTAACCGGGAAAGCCTTACCAGCTTCAGCCCCAGTACACTTAAAGGGTAATTAATGATCTGCGAGACCTTCATAGAGGAATTTACAATTTTTTATTGCAATAAAAAACAACATCCTTTCTACTGCCAGGAATAATACAATAGAAAAAAGCCTTTATTTTAATCATCCAGTTTCAGCACAGCCAGGAAGGCCTCTTGTGGAACCTCCACATTGCCAATCTGGCGCATCCTCTTCTTTCCTTCTTTCTGCTTTTCCAATAGTTTGCGTTTCCGGCTGATATCACCACCATAACATTTGGCGGTTACATCTTTTCGCATAGCCGAGATCGTTTCCCTGGCCAATACTTTGGCGCCAATGGCGGCCTGTATAGCGATCTGGAATTGCTGTCGGGGTACCAGTTCCTTCAATTTTTCGCAAAGCTTTCTTCCAAATTCCTGGCCTTTACCCCGGTGAATCAAAGCACTCAAGGCATCTACTTTATCTCCATTCAGCAGGATATCCATTTTTACAATGTCTGCATCCCGGAAACCGATGGGGTGATAATCAAAAGAAGCATAGCCTCTAGTTTGCGATTTTAATTTATCATAAAAATCAAATACGATCTCCGTCAACGGCATTTCAAAGATCAGTTCCACCCTTGTGGTCGTAAGATAACTTTGGTTCATCAGGATCCCCCTTTTTCCGAGACATAAGGTCATGATATTGCCAATATACTCCGGCTTGGTAATGATCTGTGCCTTGATAAAAGGTTCTTCGATTCGCTCCGTCTTGACGGGATCAGGAAACTCGGTGGGATTATTGACAATCACTTTTTCTCCGTTAGTAGTATAACCAATAAAACTTACGTTGGGAACCGTAGTGATTACGGTTTGATTAAATTCTCTTTCCAATCGTTCCTGTATGATCTCCATATGCAGCATACCTAAAAAGCCGCAACGGAAACCAAAACCCAGGGCCTGTGATGTTTCTAACTCATAGGTAAGCGAGGCATCATTCAATTGCAGTTTGTCCATACAATCCCGCAGCTCTTCAAAATCATCCGTATTCACCGGGAAGATACCCGCAAATACCATCGGCTTTACTTCCTGGAAACCTTTGATGATCTCCCGGGTTGGGTTTGCCGCCAGGGTTATCGTGTCCCCCACTTTTACTTCCTTCGCATTTTTAATCCCGGTGATCAGGTAACCCACATCGCCACAAAGCACTTCCTTCTTCTCCGTCATCTTCATTTTTAGAATCCCTACTTCATCAGCTTCATATTCCTGGTTAGTCGAAACAAATTTCACTTTATCGCCTTTCCTGATCGCACCGTTCCTCACCCGGAAATAAACAATGATACCGCGGAAGGAATTGAACATACTGTCAAAAATCAATGCCTGTAAAGGAGCATCCGGCTTACCCACGGGTGCCGGTATCCTGTTCACAATGGCGTTAAGTATTCCTTCCACACCAATACCGGTACGGCCACTGGCGTGTAATATTTCTTCTTTTTTACACCCGATCAGTTCGATGATCTGGTCTTCCACTTCCTCGATCATCGCCCCATCCATATCGATCTTATTAATGACGGGAATAATCTCAAGATCATTGTCAATTGCCAGATATAAGTTACTGATAGTCTGCGCCTGAATGCCTTGCGTAGCATCAACCAGCAGGAGGCACCCTTCGCAGGCGGCCAGTGCCCGGCTTACTTCATAACTGAAGTCCACATGGCCTGGCGTATCGATCAGGTTCAGGATATATTCCTGTCCATCGGTATGCTGGTAGTTGATCTGGATAGCATGGCTCTTAATGGTAATGCCCTTTTCCCTTTCCAGGTCCATATCATCTAATACCTGGTCCATCATATCCCGGTCGCTAATGGTGCCGGTGCTTTGCAAAAGGCGGTCAGCCAGGGTGGATTTGCCATGGTCAATATGTGCGATAATGCAAAAATTACGGATATTCTTCATGTGCGTGTTACCTCGATTTTCAGAGCCGCAAAGGTAGGCGTTTTGCACTTCTTTTTGGCATCGGGAGAACCAGGGTATCCGGCTGTTTGAACACATTTCGCCCCTTCAGGGTTTAACTGCGCTCACTACGTCACCAGACACCGGGCTTCACCTTATGTTTTAGATACTCCGCCTTTTCAGGGCTTATCGAACATGAATAGCCAGCCCCGAAAGGGCGACATACCATAACGATGGGTGCAGCTCATCGCTTAAAAAAAAGAAGTATCTTCAACACAGCCCTGAAAGGGCGACATACCATAACGATGGGTGAAGCCCATCGCTTAAAAAAAAGAAGTATCTTCAACACAGCCCTGAAAGGGCGACATACCATAACGATGGGTGAAGCCCATCGCTTAAAAAAAAGAAGTATCTTCAACACAGCCCTGAAAGGGCGACATACCA
>Ga0163149_10000438_pt1 | contig 55017 bp, 44 predicted proteins | sample OliLakLV19MP5G1_FD_148604 | JGI IMG/M metagenome (GOLD analysis project Ga0163149, IMG submission 148604) | Freshwater microbial mat bacterial communities from Lake Vanda, McMurdo Dry Valleys, Antarctica - Oligotrophic Lake LV.19.MP5.G1 | ecosystem: Environmental > Aquatic > Freshwater > Lake >...
CAATAATAACAAGGCTTACAGAGTTTTTGAGGGACGACTAGATAACAAAAGCAAATTGAATTAAAACTTAATCAATTCTTCATAGAGCCCTTTTACGGGCAAACCCATTACATTGTAAAAACTTCCCTCTATTTTATCAATACCAATATAACCTATCCAATCTTGCACACCGTATCCCCCGGCTTTATCGTAAGGACTATAATTGGTTAAATAATAGTCGATTTCTTCGGTTTTTAATTTTTTAAAATAAACTTTACTGGTATCGTAAAATGCGATCTGTTTATTTGCACTTTTTAAGCACACTGCCGTAAACACCTCATGCATTTTACCGCTGAGCGATTCCAACATTTTTTTCCCTTCAGCAAAATCGGCAGGCTTGTTCAACACTTTTGCATCACACCACACAATAGTGTCGGATGTAATTAATAGTTCATTCTCTTTTAATTGATGGGGGTACGCATTAGCTTTTTTCTCGGCCAAATAAAGGGGGATTTCATGTGCTTTTAGATCGGAAGAAAAATCTTCATTCGCATTAATTGGTTTGGTTTCGAATTCAAAACCCAAACTCTTTAATAATTCTTGCCGGCGAGGAGAAGCAGAGCCTAAAATAAGTTTGTACGGAAAATCTTTCAGTAATTTTTCGGTGGCGTTCATATTAACTAAAGTAAAATATCCAACAATAGCCTATTCCTAAAAGCATAATGAGTTTCAAAAGTAAACTAGCGTGTTTAAATTGTTTTGGTGTATTTGCCTTAACGGTTAATAAAAGTAAAATAAGTAAAGGAAAAATGAGTCCTAATAAAATATACAAATTTGGTATTGTGATCAATTCTCCTTTGTATTTTATAGAATTGTATATTACCACTAACAATAAAATAATAGTTATAGAGATTAAGAAAAAACAAACAGCTTTACTGGTTCGCATTCCCCAACTGATGGGCATGGTTTTTCCGCCGGTGGCTTTATCACCGAGCACATCTTCCATATCTTTAATTATTTCGCGAGCAAAACTGGTGATGAAGGCAAATAAACAAAATATCAAAGTTATTTTGGAAGCAGAAAGAATTACAGGAATGTGATTTGCCGCGAATTCAGGGATTGTTTTTTGCAAATACGCTATTTCGAAAACAAACGTTATAAAAGGAACTGAGGCTGTAAGGAGCGACACAACAATATTACCAACTAATAATTGTTTTTTAAAATTGGTAGAGTAGAACCATAAAGCCGTAGCCGTTAAGAGATGAAATGATGCCAATCGCAAATAGCCTGTTTTTAAAGCGGTGTACATTCCTAATAAAACTCCTAATGTTGTAAATGTGATATGCAAAATTATTGCCCAACGTCTTTTTATCACTTTATCTAAAACTACAGTATCAGGGTGATTGATAAGATCTGTTTTTACATCAAAATAATCGTTGATGATGTATCCGGCAGCAGCAATAAGAACAGTACTAATAACGATCAATCCAAATAGCTTTATGTAAATATTGGTTGGAATATGAGCTTCCGTAAATATTTTTTGGAACACAAGGTAGTGTAGAAAAGTTTGAGTCAATACTACAATAACAAGATTCTCAACCCTGATCAATTTCAGAAAAGCAAAAAATTTGTTATTTAATACATTTGTCATGTTAGGTTAAAGATAATAAAAAATCTAGAGGAAGAAACCACAGAGGTTTGCGCAGATTTAATAGAAAAATTTTGCAAAGTTTCATTCTTTATCCGTGAGCGTCCCGATAACTATTGGGAGAAGCAGAAAGCCTTGCAAACATAGCAAAATACGGGCACGCATGTAGCGAAAAGCGCGGCGGCGGGGGTGGTGAGGATTCCTTAAAAAAATCGACACGAACCTCGCCGGCACGCACAAAAAATCTAAATAGAGATTAAAAATAAATCACCAATTAGCGATCTCCCATTTTCCTTGCACACGCATAATTTGCTCAATAATATCGCGCACACAGCCTTCGCCACCTTTTTTATCAGAAATATAAATGCATATATCTTTTACCTCAGTGGCCGCATCGTTAGGGCAAGCAGCAACACCTACACGTTTCATCACTTCCCAATCAGGCAAATCATCACCCATGTACATCACTTCTTCGTCTTTTAACGAATGTTCATTGATCAGGTCTTTATAACATTGAAGTTTATCATGAATGTTTATAAAAATAAAAGGAATCTTTGCTCTCGTTAGCACTTTTTTAATAGGCTCATTGTTTCCACCCGAGATAATCACAATTTTGTAACCTTTTTTTATTGCTAATTGAAGAGCGTAGCCATCCTTTGAATGTAAATTACGCAGCATTTCTCCTTGCTCAGTAACAAAAACAGTGTTGTTGGTTAATACACCATCAATATCAAAAATGAGGGTTGTTATTTTAGTGAGTGACTGTTTAAAATTAGTTACCATTAGAATAAATTACTTTTGTTGTTTGGTAATAAGATCGCTGAGCAAAATATAAATCTGTTTTAATTCCTTATTATTTTTTAAGATCTCCAAATGTTTATCTATTACAATTTGGTCTTTTCGTTTGGCCGGACCGGTTTGAGCTGCTTTAGCACTCATATACTTTAATTTTTTTGTGCCTTGTTTTATGAGCGGTAAAAGCGTAGTTATATGGAGATCTTTTCTTACAGAGTGCATTAACGCATCTGCTTCCACAAAAAGAGCATTGGTAAAATTATTTACTAGCACAGCAGCTAAATGCAATTTTAATCGTTGTTGGTAATTCAGCTGAACAATTTGCTTACTAAAGTACAAGCACACACTTTGCGCCTTTAAAAACGTCGCTTGCGATACCGAGTCAATTACAACAAGTGTATCTTTCCATTTGATCTTAGCATCTTTAGAAAAAGTTTGCAATGGATAAAATATAGAGAGGTTTTTTAGGTTTGTTTTTACACTTGCAAGATCAAAATTTCCTGAACAAATTAAAACGTTACTTGATGGAGTAAGTGAAGTGGTTTTAATAACCGAAGCAATAGAACTATCTGTTACACAAATAAAATAAGCGTCGGCGTTAGGAATGATCTTTTTTATAGAAGAATAAGTTAAGGCATTGAACTCTTTTTTAAATTCGGCTAATTGAGCATTTGCTTGATGGTTATAAATTATTAGATCAAATTTTTTGTAAAGTTGTTTCGCTAAATGCCAAGCCACATTACCACAACCAATGATCACTATTTTCCTTGCTTCCTGCGAGGCATGCTTTTTTTCGGCCTCAAGCATGCCTTCTTCTTATTTGATGGATCCTTTCCAAAATGGCAATGGCAGTGCCTAAAGCCATAATGATGCAGCCTAACCACAGTACATTAATAAAAGGGAATAAATGCGCTTCCATTACGATGAAATCTTTTGAATTACCAACACGCTCACTCATGGTTATTTCAATAGTGCCTTCCTCTGGATTTATTTTCCAAAACACAAACTTCAAGCCCAATTCTTCAATAATGTACTCGCCCGGTATTTGCGTATTATTTTTAATTATATACTTTGGTCGCGCAGTGTAAACATGTTCCTTTGAATCGTAAGCTTTTAGAATAACCGTTACTTCTAAAAGCGAATCACTTTTTTTATACTCCGTTTCATTAACGTTAGTTCTTAAAGAGTCAATTACAATAATAGCATTGCCTGCAAAAATTGTATCCTTTACATGGCCAACAAAATTTGTTGGTGGTTTAAATTTTCCAAGACTCGCAGAGTCAATTTGAGTTTTTACATCGGCATAAGCAACCGTGTAAATATCTTTATCTAAAAAGTGTTTTGTGCCGGGTTCCGCTGCAGTTCCCATAATAGGGTTATCTTGTATTTTTGGTTTTAAGGTAAATTGATATTCTAATTTGCCATTTTTGTCAGGTGTTAAGTAATCTACTTTAAAGTAATAATCAATACCAACTTTTTCTCTTCCAGTATAAGTTACCATGTAAGGCCCCATAGGCACTGTATCTCCTTGGGTAAGCAACATGCTTTTTTGATTATCAAATTCTTTTGAAAGTTCACTGAGATTTTGCTTGGTTGTGTTTTTTGAGATGGTTATTTTTTTAGAGGTAGATATAAGTACACCTATCATAATCAAAGCAAAACCAATATGCGCAATGGAGGATCCTGATTTTCGGATATGACCTTTTAATACTCTAAGCATATAATCGAGGTTAGCAAATACAGCAAATAATGAGGTAATTAAAATAGAGGTATAGCCTATCTTGTTATAAGTTTCTAATTTGCTTTCGTTCAAGTATAAGGGAATGCTAGCAGTTAAACCAAAGACTAAAGCTAACCCAAAACTTATCATTAAACTTTTAAAAAATGCCGAAGCGTTGTTCTTTTTATATTTAAGAAATTGCCCACAAGCGATTAAAATAACAAGCACTACCGCGAACGGCAAAATAAAATCATTGTACTCTTGTACTTTTAGTTGTGCGTATTTTAAATCAAAAAGTTTATTGATCACTGGCAATGAAGTAAAGTAAGTGATCACCATGGCTATCAATAGCAAGATCAAACTTCCTACAAACATCCAAAACTCTCTCGAGTAAAGTGCTTCTTCGTCTTTTTCTTTAGGAAAATATTTTATGTAGGCCCAAAAGGTCATTCCCGCTGAAATCACACACCAAATTTCGAGGGCTAATTTTTGATGACCGTAAAATAAACTAAAGAACCAAATAAGTAATGAGCCAATAATGTATGAGTATTTGATGAGTTCATCATGTATCAATAATGCAACACTTATAAAAACAAACGTAAGCACATACATTACTAATTGGCCGGTCATTCCAAGATCGGTAAATGCATGCACACTTGAATTGCCTAAAATTCCACTGCGCGTTAAAAAAGTGGAGTATAGAACCAAAAGAAATGCTGCGATGGATAAAAAATGTGTTGTAAATAAAGAACCGCCTTTATTTTTATTGATGATCATGGTATGTGCAGCAGCAACAATTACCAACCATGGAACCAAAGATGAATTCTCCACGGGGTCCCAAGCCCAAAATCCTCCAAAACTTAATGCTTCATAAGCCCAGGCACCGCCCATTAAAATCCCTATGCCTAATACACACACACTAAAATATGCCCAAGGCAAAGCAAGTTTTTGCCATTCGTTGAATTTCTTATTCCAAAAAGCTGCAATAGCAAACGCAAAAGGAACCAGTGTAGATGCAAAACCTAAAAATAGAGTAGGAGGATGGATCGTCATCCAGTAATTCATTAATAAAGGATTCAAGCCTCGGCCGTCTAATTTTAAGAGGTAATTTGGATTTTGGATGAACGGCATATTTCTATACTGCTCATGTTCGCGAAGGAGTAAAAATGGATTTGTGCCAATTTTATAATCGCCAATGTAAATACCCAATATCATGCTTGCCAAAAATATCTGAACCAAAGCAAAAACAGCCATGGTTGGGGCTTCCCATTCGGTATTCTTTAAAACACGATTGAGAATTAAGCCTAGTACAACATTCCAAAAAGTCCACAATAAAAAACTTCCTTCTTGGCCTTCCCAAAAGCATGAAAGGATAAATTTCATATCCATGCTTTTGTTGCTGTGTTGCCAAATGTATTGGTACTCAAAAAAATGATTGAGCAACATAAAAAATAGGGTTACTGCAATTCCTACAACCGCTAAAGCGTGAAGCTTAAATATGATTCGGGCAAACGAAAGATACTCTGATCGTTTAGTTGAAAAACAAAAGCAAACAAATGAGAGGAGCGCAGCTACAAATGAAAGAACAACAAAACCATAGCCAAGTTTCCCGGCCCAAATGTGTTCACCTACATATTCAATGGAAGAGGTCATGTTATTTTCTACTCAATTTTTGGAATAGGGTCGTTATATTTACTCGGGCATTTTAATAATATATCGTTGGCATGAAAAACATCACTTTGCATTTTACCAATTAAAACTATCTGCTCGCTTTTATCAAAATCTTGTGGTTTACTTTTATGAAGCACAACTTGTTTAGTTGTTCCTTTATTATCAATTAAAAAGAAACTAAATTCATCGGGGTTGATCTGTGGCTCATAAACCCGTGCTTGTGTTTTATCAAGTTTTCCTACAATATGAAATTCTCGTTCTGAGTTTGCTGCCGATTCTGTAAAGTCAGAATACGTTGTAGTGTTCTTTAGCGACATCATAATAACCGCAATGGCAACGCCTACAACAACTATAGCAACGATGTATAATTTTTTCATCTTAGTTCTTTGTTTCTTTTAGTTCTTTTTCCAATTTGCTGAGTTTGCGTTCAAGCAGTATCAATATGCCAACAATACTGGCAAATACAATTGCAAGTACTGTAATTACCACATATATTTTTCCGTCGGCCCGAAAACTATCTGCCATTTCCACTTCCTGAGCGTTGGCAAAAAAAGTTGAAAGCAAAAACAAGAGGAGGCATAATTTCTTAATCATCTATCTTCGATTTAATAAGTGAAATTCTATTTAAAATATTCAAAAGCCATCCGCTAAAACACATCCAGCCAATTACAGCAGAATAAAATATCAAACGCATATTATTGTCAAGATCATATTTTCCAAACGCAGGATTACCACCATTACCCGGATGCAATGAATCCGTTAAACGAGGAAATACCATAATAAACAACATGAACATTACAAACGCAAAAATATTGAATACCGAACTTACACGTGCTCTCGCCGTTTCCTGAATAATAGAAGCTCGTAAAATAAAATAGATCAGGTAAATTAAAATTCCAATGGCAACTCCATTCAACTTAGGATCTTGAAATGTCCACCATGTTCCCCATGTATATCTTGCCCATAAACTTCCGGTAATTAATCCCGGGATAGATAGTAAAATTCCAACTAAAGCAGCATTGTATGCAAATCGTTCGTCTTGTTTATTCTCTCCTTTTAAAAATTTCGCACTATAAAAAAGTGATATACCCATTTGAAACATCATGGCCCACCAAAGTGGTACATGATAATATAAATTGCGAATGGTTTCATTTAAAATTGGAAGACGCGGAACAGCACCTAACATGCCAAAAATAACCGTGTATAGGATCAAAATTATCGACGCTATTTTGTACCAATTCTTCATGTTTTTTAAGCCCGCCAAAGATAGGGAAATAATAGTATTGAAAGCACTATACAAATGGTATTAACGCTTATTAAGATCAATAAAAAATCAGCACTAACACTCCATGCCAATCCGTCAATTGCCTGCCTGCTAACTCTTAACGCTAAAATAAGCACAGGAATAAGAACTGGGAAGCTTAAAATACTCATCATGGTGTAATTATTATCGGCCTTAGAGGCAATAGCGCTCATTAATGTCAAAATGGCTGAAAATCCTAAACAAGCTAATGTCAAAACAAGAATAAAAAGTGCAAAATTGTTAATGAGATAGCCTACAAACCACGAGTAAAAGAAAAGTGTAACCAAGCTAATGGATAATAAAAAAATAAAATTGTAAATTAGTTTGGAGGTAAAAAAAGTAAGTGGTTTGTATAATACATAATTATTTAGAGCGGCCCCCCCACTTTCTTTTGTAAAACTTTTACCACAAATAGTTATGGCTGAGAATAAAAAAATGATCCAAAAAAGAGCGTTCCAAACTTCAGGCACAATAATTTTGTTGAAACTTAAAGCCGAAATAAAAATGGTAGCAACAACATATACCAATATTCCTCCCAAACTTGCTTTTTGGCGGAATTCGAGCGTGAATTCTTTTTTAATTAGGGCGAGTAGTTGTTGGTTAAACATTGGTTAGCAAAGTTATTTAAATATTGCGGTTAAATGAATTATATTTGAGACTCTTTTTGATATGTGTAATTGGCCCGGAAGCGATAAATTAATGCAGGAATACCACGATAAAGAATGGGGCGTTGCGGTTTTGAATGATAAAAAACATTTCGAGTTCTTGATTCTCGAAAGTTTTCAAGCAGGCTTATCTTGGAAAACAATTTTGCATCGTCGCAAAGGATTTAAAAGGTGTTTTGCGAATTTCGATTATGAAAAGGTAGCAAAATTTACCCCGAAGGATGTGGAACGATTGATGAAAGATGAAGGTATTATTCGAAACCGTTTAAAAATAACGGGAATGATAACAAATGCCAAAGCTTTTATGCAAATTCAAAAAGAATTTGGTAGTTTTAATACTTACGTTTGGCAGTTTGTAAATAACAAACCTCTTGTAAATAAGTTAAAAGTTCAAGGTGACATTAAAGCAACATCACCCGAAAGTGATGCTATGGCCCTGGATATGAAAAAGCGAGGATTCAAATTTCGTGGAAGTACCATTTGTTATGCAAACATGCAAGCCATTGGAATGGTGAACGATCATGTGCAAAATTGCAAACGTTTTAAAGAGATCAATTTAACGCATAAAGATCTGAAGATATGACACAATTAATTGAATGTGTACCTAATTTTAGTGAAGGCTCTAATATGGGCATCATCAAGCAAATTACCAACGAAATTGAAAGCGTTGAGGGAGTCAAATTATTGAATGTTGATCCAGGAAAAGCAACCAATCGAACTGTAGTTACTTTTGTTGGAACTCCTGATGCTGTGGTTAAGGCAGCTTTTTTAGCAATTAAAAAAGCAGGCGAATTAATAGATATGAGCAAGCACAAAGGCGAGCATCCACGCATGGGGGCGACCGATGTTTGTCCCCTAATTCCGATCAGCAATATCACCATGGAAGAAACCGCAAAATATGCTGTAAAATTAGGAATGATGGTTGGCGAGAAATTGAATCTTCCAATTTATTTATACGAGAATGCACAAGCGGATAAAAAGAGAAGCAATCTCTCAGTTATTCGCGCCGGAGAATACGAAGGCTTCTTCAAAAAAATAAAATTACCTGACTGGAAACCCGATGCAGGTCCTGCAGAATATGATGTAAAACGTGGAGCAACTGTTATTGGCGCACGTGATTTTTTAGTGGCTTACAACGTAAATTTAAATACAACATCAACACGTCGCGCCAATTCAATAGCATTTGATGTGCGCGAGGCAGGACGTGTAATGCGTGAAGGAGATAAAATAACCGGCAAGATTATCACAAATTCCGACGGTTCTCCAAAGTCAATCGCCGGCACCTTAAAATCAGTAAAGGCAATAGGTTGGTACATTGAAGAATATGGTATCGCACAAATTTCAATGAATTTAACTAACATTAATATCACGTCTGTTCACAAAGCTTTTGATGAAGTGTGCAAAAAAGCGCAAGAGCGCGGTATTCGTGTTACAGGAAGTGAATTGGTTGGATTAATTCCTTTAAGATCTTTGTTAGACGCAGGAAAATATTTTCTTAAAAAGCAACAACGTTCAATAGGCGTTAGCGAAAAAGAATTAATTAAGATCGCGGTAAAGTCGATGGGTTTGGATGAACTTTCACCGTTTAAACCCGAAGAAAGAATAATCGATTATCAATTAAGAGATAAGTTCGATTCAAAATTAGTGAATATGACCTTGCTTGATTTTGCTGATGAAACAGCGTCTGAAAGTCCTGCTCCCGGTGGTGGATCTATTGCTGCGTATTTGGGAAGTTTGGGGGCAAGTTTGGCAACAATGGTAGCTAATTTAAGTTCGCACAAAAAAGGTTGGGACGATCGTTGGGAAGAATTCTCTAATTACGCCGAAAAAGGACAGTATTTTAAGGATGAACTCAATAAACTAGTTGATCTGGATACAAAAGCGTTCAATAAAATTATGACCGCATTTGGTTTGCCAAAGGCAACTGATGAAGAAAAGAAAATAAGAACCCAGGCGATAAATGATGCTACAAAATTTGCGATTGAAGTTCCATTTAAGGTAATGAACCTGTCGAACGATAGCATGCAATTAATAAAAGCTATGGCCGAAATTGGAAATCCTAACTCGGTGTCAGATGCAGGTGTAGCAGCACTTTGCGCTCGTAGCGCGGTAATGGGTGCCTACATGAATGTGCGAATTAATTGCAGTGGTTATGACGATAAAACGTTTGTTGCAAAAATCATCGAAGAAGGAAAAAAGATTGAACAAAGCGCCATGAAATTAGAATCTGAAATTATATCAACGGTTAATACTAAAATTGGAATTTAAATATGAGTAAGCCAACATTCGATACAATTTATATGGAACTTGCCGAAAAGTTGGCTACCCGTTCACATTGCGTAAAAGCCCAAGTTGGTGCAGTTCTTACAAAAGACACGCGCATCATTTCTTTGGGGTATAATGGCCCACCGGCCGGAACGCACAATTGCGATGTGGAATGGCCTGAACACGGTTGTCCGCGCGACAGTAAAGGAAGTTGTTCGCTGGCTCTGCATGCCGAACAAAATGCCATTTTGTATGGAGCTAATAATAAAATGGACATGAAAGGATCGACCTTATATGTTACGCTTTCTCCATGTATTTCCTGTGCCAGAGTGATCTATACGGTTGGAATTTCTAAGGTTTTTTTTAAGCATAGTTACGCCGACTTCAAGGGAATTTTGAAGGATGAAGGTGTAGATTTTTTAAAGCGTTTTGGGGTAGAAGTTGTTCAATATAAATGATGGTAAAACGTATTCTTTTTTTCATATGTTTTTTTTCAATTTTTAGCAATTCTTTTGCTCAAAATGAAAAAGGAACTGGTCCAAAAGAAAAATCAGTTCAAAGCGAACGAAAGGGCCGTAAGGCAGATAGACGCGAGGCTCGCGAGCGCCGACGAAAAGAAAAGGCCGAGCGAAAAGCCATCAAAAAACATCACAAACGTATTCAATCAAAGGAAACTTTGAAGCAAATGAAACGCACAAAAAGAAAATCAAAACGTCATCGCCAAAATAAGCCCGTTGAGAAGCGATCGAAACGTAAAAAGAAAGTGTAATAATCACAATGGTTTAATCCAGTTAAGTTGATCTTTTTACCACTTATCAAAATAAGTTCGCCAGATCATTTAACATTAATTTTGAAGAAGTTTTTTTACCGTACTTCGATAAATAATGAGACATATGTCATATACAAACAAAAAAGCTTTGATTATCAAGAACTTAATAACTCCAGGCAAAAATAGTTTGGTATATATGGAGTGCATTTATAACTTTAGCCACTTAGATATTATTGTAGAATTTAAGGTATTTTAACAATATGATTAAAAAGATTTACTTAACGCTAGCAGTCTTAGTTTTAACTGGTTTTTCGCTCATTGCGCAAGACAATAACGGTTCAATTAAAGTTATCCTAATCGATAAGGCAACCAAGGAAACAATTCCTTTTGCAAACATTGTTGCATACCAAGGTGGTATGCAAGTTGCAGTTGGTACTACCAACATGGATGGAGAGGTTGTAATTAAACCTTTACGCCCGGGTAAATATAATGTAAAAGGGGTATACGTTGGATACAAACCTCAAGAGATAAAAGACGTTCTTGTTGGAGAAGGTAAAACTGCTTACGTAACTATCGGGCTTTCGAACGATGGTGGTGTTCAGTTGGATGAAGTTGAAGTTATAACCTATCAGGTACCACTCATCGATCCGGATACAAAAACTGGTCAAACTGTTACTCGCGAAGAATATCAAAATCTTGCAACTAAAGATATCAATTCAGTTGCGGCAACAACGGGTGGTGTTTTCCAATCGGATGATGGAGCAGGTATCAATGTTCGTGGATCAAGAGGAAGTGCTACAACGTATTTCGTAGATGGTATGAAGGTAATTGGTGGGCTTAATTTACCACAACAATCTATTGGTTCAATGGAAGTAATTATGGGTGGTGTTCCTGCAAGTTACGGCGACCTTACCTCGGGAGTTATTTCGATCTCAACAAGAGGACCTCAATCAAAATTCTTTGGAGGTGTTGAATTAATTTCTTCTCAAATAACCGATCCTTATGGATACAATTCACTTGGTTTTAGTTTAGGTGGGCCGATGTACAATAAAAAAGATTCTTCTGGTAATAAGCGCACAGTTTTAGGATTCTTCATTTCTGGTCAAGGTACATACATGAAAGAACCAGATCCTTCTTTCTTGCCAATTTACACCCTTAATGATGAAAAACTACAGGAAATAAAAGACAAGCCTTTATTAAAATCCCCTTCAGGTGTTGGATATGTAAGATCATCTGAATATGTTACTAAAGACGATATGATCACCAGAAAAACAAGAATAAATGCTGCTGCGCGTTCACTAAGTTTCAATGGTAAGATCGATTTTCAACCTACCTTAAATACAAATGTCACTATGGGTGGTTTTGTTGAGTACAGTGGTAGCAGTGGTGCAAGTCAGGTAGGTCAAATTTTCAATGCAGCTAACACAGCGTATAATACAGGTTTAACTTTAAGACCATACATTTCATTAACTCAAAAATTCAATACGGGAACAGCAAGTAAGGAAAAAAGTCAATCTATTATTTCTAACGCTTTCTTCAAATTTCAGGCTAGCTACGAAAAAACAAAGAGTGTTTCACAAAGCTTAAAACATAAAAGAAATTATTTCGATTACGGTTATATCGGAAAATTTGAAACGCCTAAATTCGAAAGCGAGTTAGCGTTTAACTATGCTTACGATCCTGAATTTGTTGTTAATGGAGATACCGTTGTAGCTTATACATATCAAGGTGGATTCCCAAAGCCAATTGTATTTACACCATCCGACAAAAATCCTGATGCCTCACTTTATACTTCGTATTTGTTTTCACAGGAACAAGATAATATATTCGATCTTAATCAAGTAATTGGAAACAATGCACTAAGAAATGGAGATGGTCCTGCTGCTATCTATGGTATGTACCTTAATTTTGGTTCCTATCCGGGTGGTTACAGCGAAACCAATTTTAATCAGGTTAGGTTTACGTCAAGTTTTAATGCCGACATTAAAAATCACGCGATTACAGTGGGATTAGAATTTGATCAAAGGTTTGTAAGCTCATATGGTGTTAATGGAAGCGCATTATGGAGTCGTATGAGGCAAATAGCTAATGCACATCTTTCTAATCTTGATGTTGCAAATCCTATACTTGTTCCGCAGTTCAGTGGGTCAATTCCTTATTATTATTTTGATTATAAATATCAAGCTGATAAGCAAACTCAGTTCTCTGAGAAATTGTTAGAGAAATTGGGTTTACCAAAGAACTATAACAAACAGTTAAATATTGATGAAATGGATCCATCTACGTTTAGTCTCGATATGTTTAGTGTTGAAGACGTGATCGATGAATCAATAGGAAGAGAATATGTAAGTTTCGTAGGGTTTGATCATACTGGAAAAAAGAATAAAAGTGATGTTGGTATAAATGATTTTCTAGCCAAAGATGCTGCTGGCAGAAACACATTTCCTATTGGAGTTTACAAGCCTATTTATTCTTCTGTGTATTTAATGGATAAGTTTGACTTTAAAGACATAAAGATCAACGCAGGATTACGTGTTGACCGTTATGATGCAAATCAAAAAGTTTTGAAAGATAAATACGTGCTTCATGATGCTACAACAATTGGGGATCTTGCATCTCAACAAGGATTACCAGCTAATTTTGATGCAAACGTGCCAAAAAGCCTTCCTCAAAGTGCAGTAGTTTATTTATCTAACCTTCCTACAGAAGGTAATTATCAGATCAAAGGATATAGAGATGGTAATACTTGGTATGATTTGGAAGGTAACGAAGTTTCTGACCCGGCTCTTATTGCAGCTAACAATGGCCGTCAAGTACCGTTATTAAAAGAGATAAGTAATTACAATCAACCTATGTCGGCCGATGGGTTTAAGAATTACGTAGCTGCTATAAATGCAATGCCTCGTTTAGCGTTCTCTTTCCCTATTTCTGATGTAGCAAACTTTTTTGCGCATTATGATGTTCTAACCAGAAGACCTTTGAATTTTGGTAACAGATTGAATCCATTTGATTATTATTTCTTAGGAGCACAAAGCGGCTTGCCTGTAGTTCAAAATGCAGATCTTAAGCCTGAGCAAACAATTGATTATGAATTAGGATTCTCTCAGATCCTCAACGAAAGAAAAAGCGCATCTATAACAATCACGTCTTTCTATAAGGAAAACAGAAGCTTGACTCAATTCCGAGGCATTGTAGGTGCATATCCAAGAAACTATTTGATGCTTGATAATATAGATTTTGGTACGGTTAAGGGCGTTACAGTTATGTTCGACTTCAGAAGAAGTGGCGGTTCATCTTTAAAAGCAAACTATACTTTACAATTTGCTGAAGGATCTGGTTCGAATAATACAAGCGGTGGTAACTTAGCGAGTTCAGGTCAGCCTAACTTAAGGATTTTGATTCCTTTAGATAATGATCAAAGACACACCATCAACTTGATCTATGATTACCGTTTTGGATCTGAAAAAGATTATAAAGGACCACAAATTAAGCGCAAGAGCGGAAAATCATTGAACGTGTTTGAAGATGTTGGTTTGAACTTATCGTGTGTGATTGGCTCTGGAACTCCTTATACACGTTATTCAACTCCGGTTGCACTTAATGGTGGTGGACGTTCAAATATTCTTGGAACCATCAATGGTTCACGTTTACCATGGAGTATTAGAAGTAACTTACGTATCGACAAAAATATTCCATTAACATGGGGTAAAAAGGATTCTGAAAACAAGAACACTGCCAATTTGAATATTTATTTACAAGTGTTGAATTTGTTCAATAACAGAAACGTGTTAGGTATATACGCATTTACTGGCAACCCTGATGATGATGGTTATTTACAGTCATCTCAAGCGGTTGCAGCCTTGGCAACAGCAAATAGCCCACAGGCATTTAAAGATCTTTACGCAATAAGGATGGCAAATCCTGACTTCTTTAATAAGCCTCGTCAAATAAGAATTGGTTTATTATTAGAGTTTTAAAAAAAAATTAAAAGACAAGATCATGAGAAAATTAATAATCTATATCTGCACATTTTCCGCACTTGCTGCTTTTTCGAGAGAGAAAGCGGGAGTTGATGTAGGAAAAGCTATAAAAGCGCAACAACAAGCTGCTATGGCTGGTAAAGCACTAGGTAATTGCTCTACACCAAAAGCCGCTAGAGAATTGTGGGTTAATAATGTTAGAACCATTATTTTTAACGGTGGCGATATGTGGTGGGATCTTTTTGGCAATACTAATGCCTACTATTATATACCTGCTTCAACAAACAGAGCCTCGGCAGCGTCTTCTGCTTTTGCGGGTGCTGTTTGGATTGGCGGATATGATGGCGGTGGACAGTTAAAGGTTGCCGCTATGACTTATCGTCAAAACGGTATCGACTTTTGGCCTGGTCCTTTAGATACTGCAAATGCTGAAGCGGATGCAGATGTTTGTAGCAAGTATGATCAGATCTTTCAAGTTTCAAGAAGTGAAGTTGATAATTTTGTAGTTGGAGGCGGACCTATTACTTCAAACATTGATGCTTGGCCAGGGAATGCCGATCCTTCATTAGGGCAGGCACTTCACTTAGCACCATTTGAAGATGTGAATAATGACGGACTTTATGATCCCTTATCTGGAGACTATCCAGGATATGATGTTTACAATAAAGCCACAAAAGATAATCTTGGTGTTTGTAAAGCAAAATTATATGGTGACTACACTTTATTCTGGGTATATAATGATAAAGGTGGAGTTCACTCAGAAACTCAAGGTGTTCCTATTGGAATTGAAGTAAGAGCACAGGCCTTTGCCTTCAAAACAAATGATGAGATCAACAACATGACTTTTTACAGTTATGAGATCCACAACCGCTCTTCTTTCCAAATTAATAAAACATATTTCACTATTTGGAATGATGCTGACTTAGGATACTATTTGGATGATTATGTTGGTTGCGATACAAAGCGTGGTTTAGGTTATATTTATAATGCAAATGCAAATGACCTTATTCTTTTTAACGGTACTCCTGGTTATGGTGATTATCCACCCGCTATAGGTTGCGACTTTTTCCGCGGACCATTAGCTGACCCAAATGACGGAATAGATAATGATTTTGATGCTGATCAAACAGGTCCTACCGCCGGTACAGATGAGATTGGAGAAACTATTCAGATGAGTAAGTTTCTTTATTACAACAACAATATTGGTCCTTTTCCTAACCAAACTGTAAATCCTGATATTGCTATTCACTATTATTATTATATGACCGGTTTCTGGAAAGATGGATCTCCATTTACAGCAAACGGAAATGCTTATGGTGGATCTACTCCTGTGAATTATGTTTACGATGGCGATCCGGTTGCGGGTACAGGTTGGACCGAAAGAACAGCTGGTAACCTTGCGGGTGATCGTCGTTTCCTGCAATCTGCTGGTCCGTTCACGCTTAAACCAGGTGCAGTTAATAACGTAACATTTGGAATGCCTTGGGCTCAGGCAGCGAATAAAGGAGGTAACCTTGAGTCGATAACACTTTTAAAAACAGCCGATGATAAAGCACAAGCTTTATTTGATAATTGTTTCAAACTATTAGATGGACCTGAAGCTCCGGATATGACCATTCAAGAAATGAATGGAGAATTATTGTTTTATCTAACGAATAGAAGAGGCTTAAGTAATAATTTCAATAGCTACAATAATGATTATGATGAGCAGGATATTTCTATAAGCTCTGATCCTTCGTCAACAATTCAGGCGATTAAATCTCCTGATAAACATTATCGTTTTGAAGGTTACATCGTTTACCAAGTAAAGGATGATAAAGTAACTTCAACCGATCTTAAGGATGTTACAAAAGCAGTTCCTGTTTTTCAATGCGATGTTAAAAATGGAGTGTCACGCTTAGTTAACTATGTATTGAGTAACTCTGTAGGTGGTTATATACCAAGTGTGATGGTTGATGGAGCTGATAAAGGTATGGTGTCTACTTTCAGGTTAACTGAAGACGCTTTTGCAAGTGGCGAAAATAAAAGGTTGATAAATAATAAGACCTATTTTTATTATGCAGTTGCATATGCTCATAATAACTATCTAACTTATGTAGAAGATATTTCTCCTCTGGCTTCTCAAACCGCTAATTACCTGGGCCAAAAGCGTCCTTACTTAGAAGGTAGAAAAACAAAAAGAGCATCAGCTATTCCTAATAATCCTGTTTTCCAATATGGCGGAAATTCAATTCAAGCAAATTATGGAACTGGTGTTAAGGTTACTCGCCTTGAAGGACAAGGCAATGGTGGAAATTTATTAACGTTAACTAAAGCGTCTGAAGATGCCATTGTTGCAAGTTCAAATGGATTCAAAGATGCGGTTACATATGAGAACGGACAAGGTCCGGTATCAATTAAAGTTGTTGATCCTTTAGGAATTATTCCGGCAGATTTTACTTTCCGATTGGTTGATTTCAGAACAAAAGGCTCACCTGATTATAGCCATGTGCTTACCAAAACCCTTTCGGTTACTTCAGGAACAACCACAACTGTTACTATATTAGGCAATATCAATACTGTTAATCCTGATAGTATTAGTTGGGAGCTTTATGATAAAACCAACGGAAGATTCTATTACCCTAATTTAACTTCTGGTCAAAGTAATGAAGCAGCGGGTTCTTCCGCGTTTGCCATTAAACCAATAAAAGTTGGTGATGAAACATTCTTTCCAGAATTAGGCTTTTCTGTAAAAATAGGACAGGTTTCTGATCCTGGTGAATTAGCCAACTTTACAAATTTTGGTGGAGTTACTAGTGCTTATACTGGTCCTGCACCCGAAACTTTACTTGGAGCAAGCATGGCTTACGCTAATAGCGCAACACCGTGGTTAAATCCGGTAAAAGATGTTGATGGAGGTAGTCCACAAAACTGGATATTGTGCGGAACAAACAAAACAGCAGGGCAGTCCGACGCATATTATAATAAAGACGCAAATAATGACATTGAGTCTTTTATTGATCCTCAAAAACAATTTGGCGAGATACTTGATGGAACTTGGGCACCTTATCCATTATGTGCAGGCTATTATCCTTTGACAGCTACTCGTAATTTTGGTGGTCCAGCTTATCACGGAGCCATCAGTTCTAAAGATGCTTCGCCGAATACAAACTCGGTTACAAATAATGGTTCTCTTCCTTACGGAGCAAACACCGATCTAAGAAAGATAAGCAGTGTACTTATTGTTTATACAAAAGATCAATCTAAATGGACACGTTGCCCTGTATTGGAAATGCAAGAAGTTTCTGAATTAGCTAATGGAAATTCATTCTTCTTTGAGCCAAGAAGGGTTAAGTCGGTTGATAAAAATGGTATAGCGTATGGTGCAACAGGTTGCAATACAACTGATGCAGCATTAACTTCTACAACGGGCATGGGTTGGTTCCCTGGTTACGCTATTAATATAGAAACCGGCGAACGCTTGAATATGGCTTTTGGAGAAGATAGTTACCAAAAGGAAAACCAAGGCGATGATATGGTTTGGAATCCAACTTCAAACACCAACTTCCCATATTCTTTCACCTTTGGAGGAAAACATTTTGTGTATGTTTTTGGAAATTCAATTGAAGGAAAAGGAGATGTGGATGTTGCCAGTAATCCGGTTCTTGGCGATTTTGCTCCTATGCAAGACGAGCCGTTTGGTGCAGGACCGTATGATGGAGGTTTAAAAGTTTATAATCAACTTTCTAAATATTTTGGTCTCGTAAGATCAACTGGTCTTAGCGTATTGAACGGAGCACGTCTTTCTGGTTTCGCAGGTATCGAAAGAGATATTATGTGGGTAAGTATGCCTATGACAGCTGCAGGATATACATTTAAAAATCCAAAAGATATGCCTTGCGATGTTAGAATTCAAATAAACGTTAGTAAGCCTTATCGTTATGGTTATTCTGGAATGTTGAGAACAACATCTCAAAACTGGACAAACAATACTTTAGTAAACGCTACTTATTCAGTTGGAATTAACCGTTTATTTGCGGCAGTGAGTTCAACACAATTGCCTTCAAATATTAAAACTACAGGGGTGGTAAATAATAACTTTCCAATGTATAGTTTTAGTACAAAAGAATTGGCTGCATTGTATGGCGATAACGACATAGCTAAAAATTCTTTGGATCTTATAAAAGTTGTTCCTAATCCATATTATGGCAATTCTACATATGAAACCAAACGTTTAGATACTCGCGTGAGGATAACCAACCTTCCTAACAAGTGTACTATTAAAATATTTAGTTTAAATGGAACACTTATTAAAACGATAAAACGTGATGTTACAGGGCTTGAATCAGCGTATACAAAACCTGCATACGGCGATACTCCTCCTCCAACAGTTCCTACAGGAGATGATATAAACAGAACCAGAAGACCGTCTTATGTTGACTGGGAACTTAAAAATCAAAGTAATATTCCTATTGCGAGCGGACTGTATATTTTCCACATTGAAGCTAAGGATGCTGAGGATAATATTATTGGAGAGAAGATCATTAAGTGGTTCGGTGTAATGCGTCCATTAGACTTACAAAATTATTAATACATAAACTTGAATTTATGATGATGGTTAAGAATTTAAAATATTATGGGTTAGCAGTTTTAGTTTCTGCGAGCATGCTTATTCAGGCAGGAAATCCCGAACGTGCAGGTCAAGCCGGCGCTGCTGCTTTATTGATCAATCCATATGCGCGTAATAGTGGTATGTGGGGCTCAAACTCTGCAAGAGTTCGCGGTTTAGAAGCGCAATACCTCAATGTAGCCGGTACAGCTTATACGCGTAAAACAGAGATGATGTTCAATCGCACAAGTTGGTTATCCGGAACAGGAATATTTTTAAATAGTTTTGGATTTACCCAAGGCTTAGGCGAAACAGGTACCATTGGTTTAGGTTTCGTTTCATTGAACTCCGGAAAAATTGAGATCACTACCGAAGATCAACCAGAAGGAGGCTTGGGTACATATCAATACACTGCATATAATGTGAATTTATCCTACGCTAAAATGTTCTCCGAAAATATTTTTGGTGGTATCAACGTAAAACTGATATCCGAACAAATTCCAAACGTAAGTGCAAAGGGTATTGCGGTAGATGCAGGTATTCAATACCATACCGGCAAGTACGATCAAATGCATTTGGGCATAACGTTAAAAAATTGGGGACCAAAAATGTCGTACCAAGGTGATGGTTTAGCTCGTCAAATGAACGTAAAGTATGGCAATAATTACGAAATGACCGTTAATAATCGTTCGGCTGCTTTTGAAATGCCGGCTTTAGTAAACATTGGTGTTGCCTATGATATTTTTATGACTAAAGACAGTACAGGGGCCCTTTCTAAAAAGAATAGGCTTTCTGTGAATGCAGCTTTCCAATCAAACTCATTTACTTACGACAATTACCTTTTAGGTTTAGAGTATGCATGGAAGGAAATGGTTATGTTGAGGGCAGGTTTATACACCGAGCAAGGTATATTTAAAGGAGGAACCGAAAGATTGACCGTTTTTACCGGCCCTGCTTTAGGTGCAACATTTGAACTTCCTTTTAACGAAAAGAAATCTACTGTATCACTTGATTACTCGTATCGCTTCACAAACCCATTTGCAGGGGTGCATAGTTTCGGTTTTAGAGTTAATTTGTAAGATATTTTTTGTATATTTGAATTAAGACAAAAGGTCCCGATATATGTCGGGACTATTTTTTTAAATAAATTTCACAATGGCACAGCAGTTAGGATATTACACAGAGGAAGGGCTTCAGAGGCTAAAAGATGAATTACACAATTTGGAGAGTGTAGAACGTAAGGCAGCAACATATGCTGTTGCTGAGGCACGAGACAAAGGTGATCTAAGTGAGAATGCAGAATATGACGCCGCGCGCGAAGCACAAGCTTTATTGGAGATCAAAATAGGAAGGTTAAAAGAGGTTATTGCCAATGCTCGCATCGTTGATGAAACAAAACTAGATCTTAGTAAAGCTAGTATTTTAACTACCGTAAAAATCAAGAACACTAAAAATAATGCCACCATGAAGTATACATTGGTAGCGGAAAGCGAAGCGGATCTTAAAAGCGGAAAAATATCTGTTGACTCTCCAATTGGAAAAGCACTTTTAGGAAAAAAAGTGAAAGACAAAGTAGACGTTACGGTTCCTGCCGGTATTGTAACCTTCGAGATCATCGAGATCTCATTATAATATGGCAAGCATCTTCACTAAAATAATAAATGGTGAAATTCCTTCATACAAAGTTGCCGAAAACGAATTCTGTTATGCTTTTTTAGATATCGCCCCTTTAAAAAAAGGACACGTACTTGTTGTTCCAAAAAAGGAAGTAGATGATATTTTTAACCTCGACGATGAAAGCTTTAAGCAGCTGCAGTTGTTTAGCAAAAAAGTAGCGCTCGCTATAAAAAAAGCTGTACCGTGTATTCGAGTAACATCGCATGTTATAGGATTGGAAGTTCCACATGCACACATTCATTTAATACCGATCAATACAATGAATGATTGTAATTTTGCAAATGCTAAGCTCAAATTGTCAAAAGAAGAATTTGAAAATATGGCTTCCTCAATAAATAAAGTACTTTAATTTCATCTTATTCTTCTGTTAACTTGTTGTCTGTAAGCTTTTAGGCAACTATATTTTGGAGGAAATAATTTTTGGTATTATAAATAGTTTTAATTTTGAAAAATGAATAGTAAACGTACAGTACTTGTTACCGGAGCCACAGGTGGCCTAGGAACAGCCATGTGTAAAAAATTGCAACAGGATGGATACAATGTGGTTGGGAATTATCACACTAAGGAGAAAGCCGAAAAGTGGATGGAGCAAATGAAAAGTGAAGGCTTTGATATTAAATTATTTTATGGCGACGTTAGTGATTTCAGTAGTGCCGCGGCAATGATAAAAGAAATAGAAGAAAAAGTTGGACCTATTGATACATTAGTAAACAATGCAGGTATAACGCGCGATAGCCGTTTAATAAACATGAAGCCGGAAGATTGGATGTTAGTTATAAATACAAATCTCAATAGTGTTTTTAATTGTACAAAAAATGTGATACAAGGAATGATAGATCGTAAATTTGGCCGCATCATTAATATATCATCGGTAAACGGCCAACGTGGACAATTTGGACAAACCAATTACAGCGCAGCAAAAGCCGGAATGCATGGCTTCACAAAAAGTTTGGCAATGGAAGTTGCAAAATCTGGAGTAACTGTAAATACAATTTCGCCGGGTTATATTGGTACCGATATGGTGATGGCTGTTCCCGAAAAAGTTTTGAATCAAATTGTTGCGCAAGTACCATTAGGACGACTAGGCGGAACACATGAAGTAGCACATTTGGTTAGTTTTTTGGCCAGCGAAGAAACCAGTTTTATTACAGGTGCTAATTATAGCATAAACGGGGGGCAACACGTTTATTAAAGAGGCAACATGCAGGACCTCAAGATACATGGCCTTGATGCTAGCACACATACAGTCTTGATTCTTGTATCATGCTACCATGTTTGAGGCCTATCAGAGTTTTTTCAGGAGCGAAGTAAGACTCACTCTTTCATTCATATACTGAGGGATCGCAGAAATAGCGATCCTTTCTTGTTTCATACTATCGCGTTCGCGAACAGTTACCATATTGTCTTCCAAACTTTGATGATCAACTGTAATGCAATAAGGTGTTCCAATAGCGTCTTGGCGACGGTAACGTTTTCCTACTGTATCTTTTTCATCGTAAGTAACAATGTGATCGTACTTCAAACTCTCCATTATTTTTTCGGCTAACTCTGGTAAACCATCTTTTTTTACCAAAGGGAAAACAGCCACTTTAATTGGCGATAGAGCAGGAGGGAGGTTCAATACAACTCGTGTTTCGCCATTTTCAAGAGTTTCTTCTTTATAGGCTGCACTTAGGGTTGCCAAAAACAAACGGTCTAATCCAACAGAAGTTTCTACAACATAAGGCACAAAACTTTTGTTGTCTTCGCTATCGAAATACTGTAATTTTTTTCCGCTGAATTGCTCGTGTTGTTTTAAATCAAAATCAGTACGCGAATGAATGCCTTCTAATTCTTTAAAACCAAAAGGAAATTGAAATTCAATATCAGCTGCGGCATTTGCGTAGTGCGCCAGTTTTATATGATCGTGGAATTTGTAATTTGTTTCGCCTAAGCCAAATGAATGGTGCCACTTTAAACGAGTGGTTTTCCAATGTTCATACCAATGCATCTCTGTTCCCGGTTTTACAAAAAATTGCATTTCCATTTGTTCGAATTCGCGCATACGGAAAATAAATTGACGAGCAACAATTTCGTTTCTAAATGCTTTACCTGTTTGTGCAATTCCAAAAGGGATCTTCATCCTTCCTGTTTTTTGAACGTTGAGGTAATTTACAAAAATCCCTTGGGCAGTTTCAGGACGTAAATAAATGGTGCTTCCTTCTCCATCAACCGATCCAATAGAAGTTGAGAACATTAAGTTAAATTGTCTAACATCAGTCCAATTACGTGTACCACTTACTGGGCAAACAATTTCACAATCAACTATGATTTGTTTAACTTCGGCTAAATTATTATCATTTAATGCGGATTTAAAACGCGCATTAATATCGTTGATCTTAGTTTGGTATTCAATAATACGCGCATTTGTAGAGCGGAACATCGCTTCGTCAAAACTCTCGAAACGTTTTTTTGCTTTTTCAACTTCCTTATTGATCTTATCCTCAATTTTAGAAATATGGTCTTCAATCAATACATCGGCGCGGTAACGCTTTTTACTATCTTTATTATCTATTAAAGGATCATTAAAAGCATCTACGTGCCCACTAGCCTTCCAAACGGTTGGATGCATAAATATAGCCGAATCGATCCCAACAATATTTTCATTCATCTGCACCATGGCTTTCCACCAGTATTCGCGAATGTTCTTTTTAAGCTCGGCTCCGTTTTGTCCGTAATCGTAAACCGCACTTAAGCCATCGTAAATTTCGCTGCTTTGAAAAATAAAGCCGTACTCTTTACAATGAGAAATAATGTTCTTAAAAAAATCTTCTGGTTTAACCGACATAACTTTTAATGAATAAGCTACAAAATTAAAGAAAGTTTGGATTTTGAAACCAATTATTTTAAATAATAAGTAACATTTGATGTTTAATTCTTTGCTAAATTTATGGTATGCTTCGAGTGCTGAGTTTTATGATGTGTATTATTGTGTTTAAGCTGCATTCTCAGTTTATTCCAAGCAAATGGACCTATGTAGGCCCTAAGTCAAACTCTTACCAATTTAAGGGTTTGTTTTTAGCTGTTTGGGCTGATGAAAAGGATCTTAATAATGTAATGGCGGGAAGCCAGTGTTCGGGTTTATTTTATACTCAAAATGCACTTTCAGAAAACCCTATTTGGAAGAATATCACCGATAATTTACCTTACATGAATTACGGTGTAAGTGGAATTGTTGTAAAAGGAAATACGAGCAATAGAAACATCTACATTTCAACAGCCACTGGTGGAGGTTTAGTTGTAAAGAATTTTGGCAATGGCATATTGCATACCATTAACGGAGGAGAGGGTTGGGAGCATGTTGGTCCGGGTAAAAAAAACGATTTTGACTTTCCTCTGTTAGGATTAAATGCAAACGCTGATGATCAAGATCAAATGGCCGCGTTTGATCATAAAACTCTTTATCTTACCAATGATTCGTGGCAAACCTTTTATTCTCCAAAATTACCTTTTCATAATGATGTAGATAATATAGAAATTACTGAAGTGGAATATGCGCCTCATGAAAAGGGCGTTATTTATGTTTGTACACGAACGTATTTAAAAAACAAATCGCAGTTATTTGTAACAAGAGACGGAGGGAACACCTGGAAAGATCTAACTCCGCCCGAGATCGCCTGCGAACGCATTGCTATGGCAACTATCAATGATGCCACTTACAAAGGAAAATTTTATGTTACTTCCGGAAATTCAGAAATATGTGTTCATTATTATAATGGTGCTGAATTCTCAAAAGCTCTTAATGCTTATCCTGTAAGTCATATGGGCGCTTCTTCTTATTGGTGTCTCGATCTAAAAGTAAATCAAGTTGATACTTCTGTGATCTATTTGAGTTTAACTGAAACCTCTATTAGTTATGATGGCGGAAAGAATTTTTTAAAGATTGGTTATTACAATGGTGCAAATACACATGCGGATGTGAGAGATATGTATTTGGCAAAAAGTAAACCTCATGGCGCGGGTGATGGATTGTTTTTGGCAAATGATGGAGGGATATCGTTAACCAATAGTTTATTTGGAACACCAAAGATCCCTTTTAGAAGTTTAAACGGAACAGGGTTAGATGCCAATATGTTTTGGGGTATTGATGTTTTACAAAGTGATAGTTTATTTATTGCCGGCGGAGCTCAAGATAATGGTGGCTTTTTTATTAAAGAGAATAGAGAAACAAATAATCTTGGAAACTGCGGCGATGGTTATTACGGATTAGTATTGAATGATAGTATGGCAATGAATTTAGGGAACCCTCCCATTGTTATGCTTCATAATATAAATAGAAATTCAAATAGTTATGTCCCCATTGCTGATAATTATAGCGAATCAAGACGTCCTTTGATCTTAAAAGATTCGTTTGTTTATATTGGTTATCATGATATTTGGAGGGCTAGGGTAAAAGATATTGTTGCAAATAAATTTGAGTTCAAGAACGTAAGTCATATAGTGGATGTAAAAGATGAAAATAATAATTTAAAGAACCGTGAGATAAAGGCCATGTGCATATCAAGTTTTAACTCGGCTTTAGTGGGATATGCCGTCCCACAATTCAATACTGCAACGAACAGTGGAAAGTTATTTTATTGTCCAAATGTGTTAAGCAAAAAGCCAGAACACATTGATATTTCGGCACTGTGCGCGAATAGTAAAATTGAATTGTGCCGTTGGTGGAATGTTGAATCGATTGTGGCGGATGAATTTCATGAGAATAAATTTTATATGATCTATAAAGATCCATTCGATCAAAAGATCTCGGAGGTTTTTGAATTTACGTATTATCCCGATAGCAATAAGGCCGAGCTTAAAGAGATAACGTATGGTTTAAAAAAGATAGGTTTCAATAAACTAAAACTTGATGAGCATAGCGGAGTGCTTTATTTAGCGGCTAATGATGGCGTATATTGTTTAAATACTATTAGGGAAGATACTATATGGAGAAGTTTGAATTTCTTTCCAAAGGCATTAGTAAGTGATATTGTACTTAATTATCAAACTAATACAATTTACGCCGCTACATTCGGCAGAGGAATTTTGAGTTCCTCGATACCTTCGTTCAACAATTGTGATGTTAAAATTAGAAAGAGCATCATTGAAAAGGATTTTGCGAAAGTAGATGGTAAGTTAACTGTATTCAGAAAAAAGAGGTATACTATCAAATCGAAGCTCATAATAACCAAAGGAAGTAAGATAGAATTGAAGAAAGATGCAAAATTAATTCTTTCTTCAAAAGATAGAGTAGTGGATGAGAATAATGTAAAAACGGATATTGAGCAGTTTGTTACAAAGCACAAAACAGCGCAAATAGTTTACCTTAAGAAATAATTACTTGTACGAAACGGCAATAACAGCTTCACCATTAGTTAAGGTAACAAAGCTACTTGTACCATTATATAATTTACAATCGAAATTGATCTTTAGTTTTTTAGTAGCCTGGCCGTTTTCGTTTGCCTTGTACTCTTCAACGGAAGTGATATTAAACTTATTTCCAGTTCCAACTTGTGATTGCAAATTAGAAGAATATATTTTCCCGCTTGCATCTATATAAGTAACCTTAACTTTAGATAATAAATTTGTGGCAGTAGTAAAATATAATGCTGTTGTAATAACACTAAAGTTAGTTGCTGCTGAATTACTGCTTGCAGTGTTAATATTGAAATTATATTCCGTTGAGTCGTTGGCTGCATCCTTAACTTTTAAATTCACTTTATACATTCCGCTTACACTGTAAGTATGGCTTGGATTAGGTGATGTAGAAATAGGCGCATAATCTCCAAAATTCCACCTATACGAGTAGGTTGGTGGTGTTCCCGATCCGCCACTTGTTGTATTTGAAAATGTAACTGTATTTCCATTAACCAGCGGAGTTAAGATGCGCGTTTTAACCGCAACCTGACTTATGGTTACTTTTATTGGATTTTCAACATGGATCATCGGTGATATGCCAGTCTCAGAAATTCCAAGATTTACGTTTTTAATACCTGCAGTGTTATAGGTGTGCGTAGGGTTTGCGTCAAAAGACACAGAACCGGGATCATCAAAATTCCATAGATAGGTAGTGCCGGTTGTTGTTTTATTATAAATGGATTTGAATTTAGCTTCGTATCCAATAAGGGTAGGAGCAACTGTAGCAGTATTCGCAAATTGATAGTCGCCTAATTTAATGGAACCACTAATATTTGAAGTACCATTAGTTACACTAGCTTTATCATCGTTCAATTCTATTTTTAAAGAATTGGCGCAAGAATTACCGCAACCATTTGGTTTAACTTCGGCAACAAATGTGTAAATGCCGTTGGTGTCTTGAGTGTAACTCGAGTACATATAGTAACCAAAAGCTCCGGCCTTTAAACTTACGGGCGTGCCATCTACGTTAGCCGAAATATAAAGTGCTGGTTCTTCGGTAACGTTTTGAGGAAATTCCTTCTTTTTACAAGAATAAATTACAAATAGAATAGTGCAGAGTGTAATCAGTAACTTTTTCATTTTCATTTATTGAACAGGGTATAGGTTAAACTAAGTTTTACTGCTGCAGGAGCGCTGTTTTGGTTTTTAATTCCAAAATATTTGTAATCCTTCACAACATTACCTAGAGATTTATTTATTTCCAAGTTCAAGCCTAGGGTTTTAGAGATACTGTAGTTATAATTTAAAGCTAACTGCCCATTAAATTTATTCAACTGATCAAATCCGTAACCATATTCGTAACGACTGCTTGAAGTTGTTACATTGCTTTCTAAAGTAGTTGTATTAATGATCTCTGTACGAGTGTTCATTAAATACATCATATTAAAGCCAACTCCTAGAGCATTGTTCTTATTTATTTTGTGAATAAATTTCAAGGGCATTACCGCATAATGAAGGTCGCTCAATTTGTAAGTTGTAACATCGTTGTTAACACCAAAACCATAAGTTGTAATACTAAAGTTTGCATTTGCTTCACCTAAGTTTGAAAGTCCGTTGTATTGAAGCCCAACTAATAATGAAGAACGTGAATCGATATTGTACATATAATTTACACCAAGAATCGGACTGATATTATTTCCGTTCCTAATATTATTAACTTTCCAGCCAAACGAATTACTTACGCCTGCTTCAATATTCATGGTATGATGTTTAACGCGAACGTATTCTTTAACTTTTTTCTCTTCAACGGCAGTTTTTAAATTGGCAGCGGCTATTGCATCTGGAGTTTGGCCTAAAGTAGTTGTAGTGCTTGGTAATGCTATTAATTCAGTTTCTTCAGGATCACTTGCTACGATGTTTCTATCATCAACAGCGCTTTGTTGGTTCGCTTGCCGTTGTGCAAAATTTTCTAACTCAGATTTGATATGGTTTTTAGAATTGTTAGTTGTTTTAATTGCCTCGGTATATATTGGTGTATTATCTGAATTGTTTGTTGTTTTAGTATAAGCACCTTCTGTTTCTCCAACAAGATCATTTGTATCCGAATCAGAAGTTTTAGTTTTATTTACTTTCAATTCAGAAGAACCTTTTAAATTAGCTGCAAATTCATTAACTGGTGTAGAGTTGGTTTTTTTAGCGGCAATGTTTTTCTTAGTTGAAGAAAGAGGAGTTGCCGAATTATTTTCATTCTTACCACTTAATTCTTTTCTTACGGCATTATCTTGAGATGAATTAGAATTATGAGTAGTTGTTGCTTTTACATTAGTATTCGAATTAGTTTTATCTGAGTTTGCATTTGAATTATCAGAAGTAACAGAAGTGTTCTCAACGTTTATATTCGCGTTATTTATTATAGTAGCAGAAACAGAAGCGTTATTAGTTTGAGCTACTTCTTTTGTATCAGAAGTTTGTGTTGCAAAATACCAAACCGAACTAATAAGAAGCGCACTTCCAATTACTATTGAAGAAATTACGGGCACGCTGGAAAATGGCTTTTTAGCCGGACGAGATGCGTCTAACATCTGGCTCATTTTTTCCCAATTGGCATCACTGAATTGGAAGCTTGATTCATCCAATTTGTTTTTTACCGATTCGTCAAAGTTGTCAAAGTTTTTCATTTTATGAGGCTTTTGCTGTAGTTAATACTGTATCGCTGATCATTTCTTTTAATTTTTGTCTTGCATAATTCAAGTGCCATTTGCTGGTACCTTCACTTATTTCAAGCATTGCTGCAATTTCTTTATGACTGTAACCATCAATAGCAAACAAGTTAAATACTTGCCCGCTTGCTTTTGGTAGTTTCTCTATCATTTGCAGAATTTCTTTCGCATTCAATTTTTTAAGTGCAGAGTTTGTGTCCGAATACGATGCGGTATCGTAATACTCTTCTACATAACTGATCTTACTCTTTAAATTTTTATTCTTACGATATTCATCTATCAATGTGTTCACCATGATCCTTCTTACCCAAGCTTTGAATGGAAGATTCGGATCGTATTTGGAAAGATTGGTAAGGATCTTCAAATAACCCATGTTCAACATTTCTTCGGCCAATTCTTTTTGATTTGTATAACGGTAACAAATACTCATCAAATAGCTATACAAAGTTTTATACATCGCATATTCAGCCCGGCGGTCGCGGTTGATACAATCCTTTATCAGGTTTGGCTGAATTATCATTAATTTTGGCTCGATACTATTATTACGTATAACGCGCAGTAATAGTTGGGTTAATAAATTTAATTTATTTTAGCCTATAAACAAGCAAAAATCGAGCCAAATTGCTTAAAATCAGTCAAGTATAAGATTATCGATCAGTCGAATTTTTCCTACAAAACAGGCTATCAGCGCGATACCCTCTTTTACCTCGTTTTTATTGGTTAAAATATGGAGGTCATCAGAACCGCAGATCTCAAAATATTCGAGTTTGTAGATGGTTTTTTGAGCCAATTTTGAGGCTATAAAAGCTTTTATTTCCGAAATAGGTTTTTGGGCCTTAAAAAGCACCTTAGATTCGTTTAAAAGCAAAGGAATGAGTTTGGCGGCTTCTCTTTCCTCTTTATTCAATCGCTTATTTCTTGAGCTCATGGCTAATCCATCCGGCTCACGTATAATTGAACAAGGAACGATCTTGATTGGTAAATTCAATTGTTTCACAAGTGCCTGTATCACCATCACTTGCTGATAGTCTTTACTTCCAAAAAAAGCCACATTGGGTTGCACTTTATCAAACAAAATGCTTACCACTTTAGCTACACCATTAAAATGGCCCGGCCTATGTGAGCCTTCTAGTAATGTTTCTAGTTCACCAAAATTAAAAATGCGTGTATCTTCTTTTGGATAGATCTCCTCTGTACTTGGCATGAACAGGGCGTCGCAGCCACTTTGCCTTAGCATTTCAATGTCTTGATCGGGAGTTCGCGGATAATGCTCCAGATCTTTTTTATCGTTGAATTGTGTTGGATTTACAAAAATGCTGCACACAGTGAACAAACCTTGTTTTTTGCTTTCGTTGATCAAAGAGATGTGCCCTGCATGAAGCGCTCCCATAGTGGGAATAAAGCCAATTTGTCTGCTTTCTGCTCTTATTCTATCCAAATGGATTTTTAATTCACTATTTCTCTCTAAAATTAACATATAATGGGCTCGCAAAGCTATAATTTACTTTGAAATTAGGCTTTTTTTTTCTTACTTTTGTAATACCATTTATAAAGGGATTTAGCTGTATGAAGAAATCACGCGTTCTATTTGTTTCCCAAGACATTACTCCATATCTGGATGAAACACAAATCGGTAAGATCTCTAGAAAATTACCCCAAGGAATACAAGAACGCGGCAAAGAGATCCGTACGTTCATGCCAAAATACGGCTGTATTAACGAAAGAAGACATCAATTACATGAAGTAATACGTCTTTCAGGGATGAATCTTGTGATTAATGATGTTGATCATCCGTTAATTATTAAGGTTGCGAGCATTCCTAGCGCCCGTATGCAAGTGTATTTTATAGACAACGAAGAGTTTTTTAGCAGAAAAGCTACTTTAGCCGATAAAACATCAGGCAAAAGCTTTGATGATAACGACGAAAGAGCCATGTTCTTTGTTCGCGGTGTTGCCGAAACAGTAAAAAAATTGGGCTGGCAGCCTGATATCATACATTGCCATGGATGGTTCGCATCATTAATGCCGTTGTATGTAAAAAAATACTATTCAGAAGATCCTATTTTTGCTGAATCTAAAATTATCGTTTCATTATACGACGACGCTTATCCAAAAACTTTGAATAAGAAGTTCACTGAAAAGTTAATATTTGATGGTTTCAATAAAAAGGACATCAAACTTATCTCCGAAGAGTCGAGTCATTTGAATATGATTAAGCAATCGATAGAGTTTGCCGATGGCGTTATTCAGGCTACTGAAACAATTAATCCGGAAATTGAGAAATTCGTGAAAAAATCAGGTAAGCAATTCCTTGGTTTTAAAAACGAATTGGAATATATGGACTCATTCAACGAGTTTTACGACCTTATTTTAGAAGAAGCCGACGTGCTTAGCTAAATTGAAGGTTTTATAATTTTTTATGAAAGCTCCGCATTTGCGGAGCTTTTTATTTGAGAAAAAATCAGATATTTAGAAATTCTTTGAAAAACAGAATACATACTACATTATTCCCATTTGTGATATTGCTATTTGCTGTATCGCTGGTTTCTCTTTCTTGTAAAAAGGACACAGATATTTTAAACGCCAGCGCGCAAGACCAAACGGATGTATTGAATGGAATTTATTCAGATACTGCAACAATGATAGCACATACCATTAATGTGGATAGTGTTATATCCTTTAACGATAACATAAAATTTTTGGGATCAAATCAAGACCCTGTTTTTGGAAGAACCGATGTGAGTTTATATACTAAGTTCTCTATTCCTAATAATTTGGTTGGAGTTTCTTTTCCTGATGCAAATTTGGTGTCTTCTGAAATTGTTATCGCAGTAAAAAGTTTAGATTTTGTTGGCGATTATCAATGCCCATTAACGTATGAGGTATTTGAAATGAATCAGAATGTAGCCGCAACGCAATCGTATTTTTCGAAACCAAAAAACTGGCATAACCCAAATAATTTATTGGCAAGCAGAACATGTTCGTTCGATATCATCAATGGCCTTTTTGTAGTTCGCATTCCGGTAAACAGTACTTATGCTGCGGCCATTCTTAATAATCCCCAGTATTTAATTGATAATACTACACTGCAAAACACCTACAAAGGATTTTATATCACGTGTAAATCAACAAATTTAAATCCCGTAGGTTTGCAAGGTGTAATTGCTAAGCTTGATCTTGAAAATGCCTTGAGTGGTTTTTATTTGAACTATCAAGAAGGAGATATCTCGGCAAGCAAACAAACAAAAGTTTTTAAATTCCCTTTCAGTGGAGCAAATGTTATAAGATTCAACGAATTTAAACACGATCAAATAAGTGGGGCACATAATTTATTAACGCAACAATTGCAAGGCGATTCAGCAAAAGGATCACAAGGTTTATTTTTACAAGGATTGGGTGGAGTGAAAGTAAAATTCCAAATACCATTTCTCAAAAATTTTGCATCACAACATAAAATTTCGGTTAACCAAGCACAGATCCGTTTTAAAGTTGATCAAGGTATTAGTGGATCCGATGGAAAATACGGCGCGCCATTAAAACTGGCAGTGCTTGCCATGGATTCTGCAAGCCGCGAGATCTTCACCTACGATCAGATCAGCAGTAGTGATTTTTTGAGGTACTATGGCGGATCATACGATAGTGACAATAGAGAATATGTTTTTAATATTTCGCGCGATATTCAAGCAATAATGAATGGCACCAAAAAAAATTGGGGATTCTACCTTGTAGTTGCTGATGGCGATAGAGCTTATACAGTAAGACGTGATGATAGATCAGAGCGTATTGTTATTGGCGGCTCCGCTAGCGCATTGTATAAGCCGGTGTTTAAATTAACGTATACATCTTTAGAGAACGATTGATCGTTTTACCATTCCATTTTTAGGTTAATGTGAAGGCTTTGCACAATTCAATTGTTAAAGTTGAGTATTTCTTATAAATTTCTTGAATCAGAATCATAAATGAGCTAAATTAGATATGCTTAAACAAGTAATTCTTTCTCATTAGTGAGCAACAAAAAAAAGCAAATACTAATTTTAATTCTTCAGCTTGCTTTTTCAGTAGCTCTATTTTCTCAAAAAGGAAAACACGGCGCGGCTGTTATTACAGGTAGCGGTGCAATTTACAACCGCTATTCGCCTTTAGCACAAAGTGCATTTGCTGGTTCAAGTTTTGTAGTTGTTGGAAATACAACTGATCTTGAAGCGCCTGCAATTCCGGGTGCTATTCATGATTGTTATCTCTCAAATAATTTAGAATCATGTGATCTTTTAATGATCATAAAAACGCAAGGTTCTTCAATAAATACAGGTAATACGTCTGCTTACGGAAATATTACAAGTTATAATGGTGTTGGAGAGTATGAGTTATTTGAAGTTGGTACCGTCAACAATAATACCATCACTTTAGCCGGTGGATGTAAGCTCAATAAAAATTATTTCATTTCAACAACACAACGTGTTCAGGTGATTCGCATTCCACGCTTTACAACTTTAACAATCAATAACGCCGCTTCACTTACATCTAGGCCATGGGCACAAGTTGCAGGAACAGGTGGAGTGGTTGCAATTGAAACTTCAGGGGCGGTGATCATTAATGGAACTGTTACAACACAAGGACAAGGATTTAGAGGAGGTGCCGCAGTTTTAGCGTCGGCCGGTGCTAATATTACAAATTATGTTTCTACCCTTAATAGTTCGGGAGGAGAAAAAGGTGAAGGTATTGCAGGCATGCAAACTGATTATGATTTTCTTTCGGGTAGATATTCTCGCGGTGCACCTGCTAATGGTGGTGGTGGAGGAAATTCTGATAACGCCGGAGGTGGTGGTGGATCAAACGCCGGAACTTTAATCGGATACACAGGAACAGGAATACCAGATAATACATTTGCAACATGGACAACCGCGTGGAATTTAGAAGCGGCAAGTTTTGCAACAAGTACTTCGCCCGGTGGTGGACGTGGTGGATATTCGCAATCATTTAATAATGCAAATGCGCAAGTGAATGGACCGGCCGATGCTGCATGGGCTGGTGACAACCGGAATGCTATTGGTGGCTTTGGTGGTCGCCCATTAGATTATAATTCAAATACACGTTTATTTATGGGCGGCGGTGGCGGTTCTGGCCATGGTGATGATGGCGATAATGTTGGCGGGGCAAGAGGTGGTGGAATAATTTATTTTATTAGCGATGGAACTATTAGCGGAACAGGTTTGATAACTGCCGAAGGTAATGATGCAAATCCTACTATCGGCGCTCATGCTGACGCACCGGGTGGTGGTGGTGGTGGTGGTGCGATCACATTGTTTTCAAATAATTCTATCACAGGTTTTACAGTTACCGCCAATGGTGGAAATGGCGGAGATCAATTAATTACAACCAATGAAGCAGAAGGGCCAGGCGGTGGAGGTGGCGGAGGTTTTATTCAAACAACAAATACAAGTGTATTAACTACTATACAAGGCGGATCAAATGGAACAACAACGTCAAGTGGTCTCACCGAATTTATTCCTAACGGCGCTACAAAAGGCAACGCAGGAACTCTCATCAATAATTTGCCATTCATCCCGTATTCTGCTCCTGTAAATCTTTCAATTTCAATTACGGGAAATGGACCACCATTGTGTTTGGGCCAACAAAAATCATATACCGTTACCATAAATAATTTAGCATGTAACTCTGCAAGTAACGTTGTGGTTAATTTACCACAGCCATCAGGTGTAACATTTACAAGTTCAAGCGCAAGTACAGGAACATATTCAGCGCCAAATTGGTCTATTTCTAGCCTTGCACCAAATTCTCCCGTGTCAATTATTTTAACCGGTGTAATTACTGCAACTACTATTGGTGTTTTTAGTGGAACAGTTACATCTTCTTCGCCAGAGTGTTATACCATAAATAATTTTACGGCTGCGCCTTCATTCACCGTTATTCAAGTGGTAATCACAGCAGTTGCTGTTCCAACAGCAATATGTTTAGGTTCCATAGCTACATTAAGCGCCAATGGTGCAAATACCTATACTTGGTTTCCGGGAAATATTCCTGCGCAAACAACAACCGTTTCTCCGCCCGTAACAACAATTTATACAGTAGTTGGAAATATTACTGTATGTGTTGGAAGCACAACGGTACAATTAGTTGTAAATCCAATCCCAACTTTAAATGCAACAGCAGCTCCAACATTAATTTGCCCCGGAGGAACTGGAACGTTAAACGCAAGCGGAGCTGTAACTTATACTTGGTATCCGGGTCCATTAGTTGGACAAACACAAACAGTTATCGGAACTTTTCCGCAGCAATACACTGTGGTTGGATCGGATGCAAATGGATGTACGAACTATACAGTTGTAAATTTACCCGTGTTCGTTCCAACCATCAGTGCGTTTCCTTCGCAAATTTGTATTGGCGAATGTAGTACCTTAACCGCGTATGGTGGCGTATCCTATACTTGGATCCCGAGTAATATTGTAAGTCCAACTATTGTCGTCTGTCCTACAGTTTCAACCGCTTATCAAGTGAGTGGTACGCACTCCACCGGATGCATTTCCAATACATTTGTAACAGTAATTGTTTGGCCAATTCCAACGGTGCAGGCCATTGCAAATCCAACGCGCATTTGTTTGGGAGGATCAAGTTGGTTGCAAGCATGGGGAGCCCTCTCGTATTATTGGCTGCCTCCGTTAAACACATCTAATAATCCTGTTCTGGTTACACCAACTGTAACTACAACCTATACTGTTATTGGTTACAATATTAATGGTTGTGCCGACACAACTACGGTTCAAGTTATTGTAGATCCAACACCAACATTAACAGCAATTCCTAATCCAATGCAAATTTGTAGAGGAGGTACAAGTACGCTTACAGCGTATGGTGCGCTCACATATACTTGGTTCCCACCTTTCACGGGATTCACAGGTTCTGTTATGGTTGTTTCGCCGTCTGTTACCACACAATACACAGTTGTTGGAACAAATACATTTGGTTGTAATAATTGGACCGTTGTTACAGTAATTGTTGGTCCAAACATTTCTGCCATTGCAATTCCTTCTGTTATTTGTGCAGGTAATTCCAGTTCGTTAATAGCCGGAGGTGGAGTTACATACACATGGCATCCCGGAAATCAAAATGGTGCTGTGATTGTTGTCACGCCAACATCTTCTGGTTTTTATACAGTGGTGGCAACCGACAATATTGGCTGCAAAGATTCGGCTGTTGTTTATTTACAAGTAAATCCAAATCCAACTATTATTGCTTATATAACACCTTCTATTTGTTGCGCAGGAGATAATGTTACATTAACTGCAACGGGAGGCACAACTTACACTTGGAATCCGGGAGCCATACCTGGAAATACAGTTAGTTTTTTTGCCACCACAACCACGGTTTATACGGTTACAAGTACAAATATTTTTGGTTGCCCTGGTTCGGCAACTGTTTTACTCACAGTAAATAACTGTTCGGTAGTGGTGCCAATTGGGCTGGCAAAAAAAGCTACTGTTATCAAGAATGATAATTTTATTGATTATTATGTAGAGTTAAGTTTTGTCATCAAAAATTATGCAACGTATCCCGTTTACAATGTACAGATCAATGATAACTTAGCAAATACATTTCCTGCGCCATCTACATTTACGGTTGTTCCGCCACCTGTTAGTATAAATAGTATTGTTACGGTTAACCCTTCGTTTACAGGACAAGGAAGTACCACAGATTTATTGATTGCCGGCAGTAGTTCTTTGGCGCCCGGGCAATCAGATACAATTAAAGTGATTGTGAAATTCACGCCAAACGGAATTGTATCATTTACAAACATTGCTATTGCAACAGCCGGTAATTTACCTTCAGGAGGTTATGTTGGAAGCGACGTTTCAACAGATGGTAATGATCCTGATCCAAACGGAAATGGAAATCCTTCCGATCCTGGAGAAGGTGTGCCAACTGTTTTTGAAGTGGAATTTGATTTCTTTATTCCCCAAGGATTTTCACCTAACGATGATGGTGTAAATGATCTGTTTGAGATTAGAGGAATTCGATTCTTCCCCGAAAATGAATTGCAAATAATTAATCGTTGGGGAAATGTGGTGTACAAAAAGAAAGGCTATGCAAATACCTGGGATGGCACAACCGAAATTGGAATTGAAATAGGCGGAAATAAATTACCTGAAGGAACATATTATTATATTTTGAATTTGAACAATAACACAAAACCATACACGGGTTTTTTATACCTAAACCGAGGATTAACTAAATAGTGAAGAAAGTATTTTTCATATTAGTTTTTTTGTTGTGTTTGCAAAGTAAAGCACAGCAAGATCCAATGTTTACACATTATGCGTATAATACCTTGTGGTTAAATCCAGCGTATGCAGGCACACGCAACTTGTTAACCTTTACCGGAATTCATCGTGCACAGTGGTTAAATTTTGATGGAACGCCAAAAACTACATCCTTCTCTATCCACGCACCAATTGTATTAGGAAAATCAGGTGCGGGATTTAATGTGATAAGCGACCAATTGGGTGTTACAAAAAGCACATGGATCTCTGGAGATTATGCGTATCATGTTCGCTTGAACAAAACTTCTAAACTTTCTTTTGGCGTAAAAGGCTTGGTAAATATGTACAGGAACAGTGTTTCAACACTGTCACTTATAACTCAAAGCGACGCTGCCTTTGCAACTGATGTACGAAGTGTTTTACCGAATGCCGGTTTTGGAATGTATTACTTTAGTAAAACCTACTACATTGGAATTTCTTGCCCTAAAATGTTGCAAAATAAATTAAATAATTCTGCTTCGCTTTTATCGCGTGAGCAAAGGCATTATTATGTTATTGCAGGATATGCTTACGAATTTTCTCGAGATATAACGTTTAAGCCAACCGCGTTCTTAAAAGTAACTCCCGGAGCGCCCATTGAAGGCGATATTACAGGTACCTTTGTGTTTGATGATAATTTTAATGTGGGCTTGATGTATAGATCGGCTGATGCGATAGGGGCACTAGTAGGGTTTAATGCCACCGATCAATTATATATTGGGTATTCGTTCGATTGGTCTTTTCCGAATACAACATTTAGATATAATAAAGGAAGTCATGAAATTTGTATCCGCTACGACTTTTTTGTAAAACCCGAAACAAAGATAAAATCAACAAGGCATTTTTAATTTATGTTAAAAATTTTCCGCATATATTGCCTCTTAGTTTTGCCCTTAGCGTATACATCCCAAACAAGCGCAAAGAAAGTAAAAAAGGCGTATGCCGATTTTGATTATTATAAAGTAATATCAATGGCAAGTCAAACTACTGCCGAAGATCTGGAAGCCATGCGCCAATTGGCCGACAGTTACAAACGCGTAGAAAATTATGCGGAAGCTGAAAAAGCCTACGGAACAATTGCCCATGATGAAAAACGAACAGCTGAGGATATTTATAATTATTCTCAGATCTTAAAGATAAACGCTAAATACAATGAAGCAGCCAAGGAGATGGATGATTTTGCAAAATTAGCGCCCGAAGATAGTCGCGTTGAGCTTTTTGAATTGAATAAGTTATATTACGAGGATCTTTTAAAAGACAAAAAGCAATTTGCCGTTTGGAATATTGCAGGAAATTCTATGCAACAAGATTTCGGTATTTCTTACTATAAAAACAAATTGATGCTTATTTCGTCGCGTCAACCTTTAGGATATTTAACGCATGTGTGGAATGGGAATCGTTTGCCTTATGTGGATATTTACACTTGCAAGGTTAACGATAAAAAAGAATTGAAAAGCGTTCGCAAATTTGCGGCGTATAATAAAAAGTATCATGATGGCCCTGTGAGTTTTAATGCCAAGGGAAATTACATGGTGTTTTCGGCCGATAATTATAATGGGAAAAATAAAGATGGTGTTCGTTGTATAAGATTGTACGAAGGTAAATACGAAAAGGGAGAATGGGTAGAACAAAAAGCATTGTCGTTCAATAGCGATAATTATTCGTGCGGCCATCCTTGTTTAAGCGCCGATGGAAACACAGTATACTTTGCAAGTGATATGCCTGGCGGGTATGGTAAAACAGATATTTACAAAAGCACGCGAAATAGTAGTGGTAATTGGAGTAGGCCGCAAAATTTAGGTGATAATATCAATACAGAAGGCGATGAAATGTTTCCGTTTATGCATGCAAGCGGTTTGTTTTTCTTTTCATCAAACGGAAGGCCGGGCATGGGCGACCTAGATATTTTTGCGGCTATGAGTTTTGAAGAGTTTTTTAGCAAGGCACAAAATGTAGGAACTCCTGCCAATAGTACTAAGGATGATTTCGCAATCATATTGGATGCCGACAAGAAGAAAGGATTTTTATCTTCTAACAGAGATGGTGGAAAGGGAAATGACGATGTGTATGGATTTGATCTTTTAAAGCCATTTGATTTTGGAAAAATGATCAAAGGAACTATTACCGATTCGGAAGGAAACCCTATACATGAAGCCGCAGTGTTTTTAACCAGTAGGTTTGGAAAGATACTTGACAAGGTATGTACAAAAAAAAACGGAACCTATGTGTTGTTTGTTAGTACCACAGGGCAATACCGGATAGAAGCTAAAAAGGAAGATTATTATGAACGGAGTAAACGTTTTACAACAGCAGTGTCCGAAAATACGGTGGGCGTTGATCTTGTGTTAGACAAGGTTCCTGAATTTACGTTGTTAGCTTTTATTACCGATAACAAAACCAAAATACCTTTGGAAAATGTGAAGGTTACATTTATAAGTGAGTACGCCAAAGTAACAAGTAGTGTTACACCTTCGTCGGGGATGTTTAAAATGGGATTATTTGATAATAAGCTCAACGATTCGCTGAGGTATACCATTGAAATTAGTAAAGGTGGGTATGTTACAAAAACCATAGACTTTCGATGGAAATTAAAAGCGGTGGGCGACCAAAAAATTCATGAGATGTTGAATGTGAATTTGGAAAAAGTGGAATTGGGTGGAGATCTTGCGAAGATGAGTAATTTGGGAAATATTTATTTTGACCTAGCTAAATTCAATATTCGTGTGGATGCCGCAAAGGAACTGGATAAAATAGTAAAGATCATGAACGAAAATCCGGATATGGTAGTAGAGTTAGGTGCTCACACCGACTGTAGAAGTGGAAAAGCTGCCAATTTAAAACTTTCGGATAAACGTGCTAAAGCGAGTGTGGATTACATCAAACAACGCATTACAAACCCCGCTCGCATCTCCGGTAAAGGGTATGGCGAAAGTAAATTATTGAATAACTGTGCTTGCGAGGGGCCAAAGCCTTCGCCTTGTGCCGAAGAGGAACATGCAGTGAACCGAAGAACAGAGTTCATTATTTTAAAAATTGGCAATTAGTATATTCTACTTTTGAATAATTAGTCGAACCTCAAAAAGTATTTTTTATTATTTGGGCGCCTTATAGGGCTATCGCTTCAAGCTTGTTTGTCCTTTGCTATTTTTGTCGCACTGCGGGGTCTCCGCTGAAAAAGCGGAGTCTCCTCGTAGCGCAAACATTAAGCAAAGCCCTAAACAAGGCTTTTCGTTCTATCCCGGGCGCAGCATTAGGGTTTAGTTTGCACTAAAAAACATCTGCCGCTTTTTTAATCCTTTTTTACTTTTTTTGGTAGCTTTTTATCGCACTATTTTTAAACAAACACAATAATGGCAAGGGTTACAGAATTTTTGAGGGGCGACTAATTAGTTTTTTGGAATCCCGAATTCTAGAATATTCATTTAGGATTTTTAAAAGAGAAACTCCTGTTGGTAATTCATTAAAGGAAATTTTTTTTTCAAGACCACTCTCAAAATAAAAAGCAGATTGCGAATACAGTATTTTCCCATTAACATCTACCAATTCAAAAGAGTATTGATCGGAGGTGTATCCTAAGTTTTCTAATTTGAAATTTCCATTTGAGGGTTTGGGAAAATACTCAGAGTCGAAAAGGTCTCTAAATTGTGTGTTTTTTCTTTTGGTAACTCACCACTTGCTTCATCATAATAGTACTTTACAATATTCGAATCAATATCTTCGTCTAGTGTTCCTGCAGGTCGCATGGGATTGCATGGCATATTTGTTTTGATAAATACTATTGAGCCTAATTGAGCCCAAAACCAGGTAATGATGTAATTATTTGACCGCCGGCTTCAAAATGAAACTCAGCTCCAGAGAAAACAGTTAAGTTTGAAGTTGCTGCTAAAAAAATAGTCGCCCCTCAAATAGTCTGTAAGTGTCCATATTGTTGAGTTTGCTCAAAAATTAAGTATAAAAATCTGCCGCAAAAAGTAAAAGCCGTTTAAAAAAGCGGCAGATATTTTCAACGTAAACTAAACTGTAGTGCCGCGCCCGCGATTGCAACGTAAAGCCTTGCGAAGTGCTTTGCGTAATGTTTGCGGAGCGAGGAGGCTCCGCTTTTTCAGCGGAGACCCCGGAGACCGACAAACATAGCACAGCACAAACAAGCTTGAAGTGAAAAGCGCGAAAAGGCGCCCAAATTAAAGAAAAATACTTTTTGAGGTTCGACTAAATATTGTTTTGCGCTTTTAGAGTAATTGGATTAGTGGGTTGGTAATCGAATGCGGGGTAATACTTCCCACTTAAATTTAAATCACCTGTATAGCATTCTATTTCTCCTCCGGTATTGCCAACTACAAATGGACTATTAGTATTTGGCCTTAAAATATTTCGTGTAGCACTATTACCAAGCCAAAAATTCCTGAATTTCCCAAACTTAATATACAAACCGGCGAAACAGGTGTTGTTTTGAGAAAGTGCGAAAGATGCAGCGCCAATAACTCTTCTATTAAAATTAAATAAGGCGGAACCAGAAGATCCACCTTCGGTTATGCCATCATGCCACGTAACGTTATATCTTGTACCAATAGGAAAGATGGGATTAACGCCACCAAGTGGTGCACTGCTAATTTTTTAATATCACCTGCGGCATGATGGATGTCAAAAAAGGCCCCAGAGAAAGAAGTAAAAGGAAGTGCAGTCCATCCTGAGTAAAATGGTTTAAAATGTGGCGGGATTGGCTCGTTAATTCTGAGTATTGCTATATCATTTATAAAACTTTCGTCAATAAGGGTTGCACCTATTAATGAATAACGAGTCACTTTGTTTGCTAGAGGATAATTTGGTGTTGTGGCGCACCCGGGATTAGAATAGTTAAAATGAAATCTAATACTGTCTAAATTGACAAGAGGACTTTGCGCGGAACTTCCTTGTCGAATGCAATGTCTTGCAGTAATAATAATATTTTATTGTTGGTTATCATCATTATTTGAAAAGAGCTGTCTTAATAGAGTGCAGGTACAAGTCCCACTTCCTGGGCCAACAATGCCCATCATAATAACCGAACGTGCATTATTGGTGTAAACATCCACTGGGACCGGATTATTATATGCAGGATCACAATAAATATTGTTATTACAAGGCAATGCATTCTGGCTTATTTTCAAATTCGAAATCAGTAAGAAAAGTATGAAAAAGAGAAGTTTCATTTTTTTTAGTAATTTTTTGTTTCGAAACTAAGATTATAATTACTAGGGAACTTAGGAACGATAACAAAATTATGAGAGCCGATTAATTTTGCGCATGTACCTTTAGTACACGAATAAATCGAGTATTTTACACTCATTTTTTGATTATCAATAACAACATTTTTGATATATGTTACGTTACACCCGCCTCTTTGCATATATTTTCCCAATAACACATGTTTTGAAAAATCAATGTTTATCATTGAATTAGTGTCGCAATTATATGTTTTTAGCAATTTAATTAAATTTGCGGTATCTCTAATGTGGTATTCTTCTCCCTTAGTGCCACCATTGAAACAATAAGAATTGTTATATAAAGAAACAATGTCGCCTTGAATCTCAGATTGCTTGCAATCCCTACATTTTTTGCATCCTGTAAGACAAATTACTAAAACGATGTATTTTAAAAGTTTTACTAGCATTTATTTTAACAGTGTTTTTAGTTCGAAATTTTCTTTTTTTAGCAATTCTATTTCCTTTTTCATTTCAAACAGGTACAAATAAACGTTCTCAATTTTTTCCATTTGTTTACTTTGCATTTCCGCTAAATTTAATCCGCAATCATCACTTGATAGTTCCTTTGCCGACGGAATGCCTGGCAAATGCTTGTTTAATTTCGCAAATTTTTCAACACTTTCTAAGGATGCTAATTTGTATTTTCCGAAAATACATAATCTGGCCAAGTGCCCGCTAGTGTAACTAAAACCTCTCTTGCCCCAACTTTTCCATTAACTGTTAACATGTAAAGAGTAGTTGTTGCCAATTCGCCTCCGATGCGTGTTCTTCCATCGGCATATACAGTAAACATGGATTGATTTTGCGCATTATTTTTATAAATAAGTTTATTAGTGGTATTGGTATTTGTAGTGAACTTCAATCCATTATTACTGCTTGCAGTGAATATGTTTAGTTGAGTTGAAAGATCAGCAATCGTTGAAAGAGGGAGGCCAAGTTGGCCGGTAGTTGCATGAAATCTTCCATCACCCCATATCACAAAATTCTCTGAATGTGTAGACGAATTTGCATGACTAAATGCTTTTTTTGAAGCGCTTATCGTCTCCACGTGAATCCCATCCCCACTCCAAGCATCAACATTAAATCTAGATGGAAAATCATTTGTTCCAACACCAATATGTCCATTATCTGCAATAGAAAACAAATTATTTGTAGAATTTGGACTTAAAAACGGTTTCCAAAAATTCAAACTCCCTATGGTTGTTGTAGTGGTTGTATACTCCAACCCCCAATCTCCTAAAGGATAGAGGCCGTTATCAAAAATAATTTGTGGCCCACCAAAATTACTGGTTCCCTGCAAACGCAACGGCCCATTTTTAAATTTATACTCAGGGCTTCCTGAATTGCTAGGGAGGCTAGTGCCAAAAGTTACTGAACCATCTGGTTTAATGTATTGCGTTAGTACGTTATTTGATTTCAAAACAAAATCAGTAGCATCACATGTTCCTATATTAAATTGAAGAACGTTTGGAATTATTTGATTCAAAAGATTATTACCTCCAAGCGTCCAGGGCGGTGCGTTTGGATAACAGAAGTAGTTGGCCGGTTGCGGAGGAGCTTTAAATAAATTACCTTGTGAATCCGCAAAAATTTGTGAATTGCCTGTACTCGAAAATCCTGAAACATTAATTGGACCATTAAAAATGGACGAGCTATTTGTGATCAATGCACCTAAAGTAGCCGTTGAAGTTATTTGCGCGTTTATATTACCACTCAAATTTAAATTTCCCTGAATATCTACATCCTGACTGGAGACAATTCCACCATTGGCGTGAATAGTATCTTGAACATGCATCCAGTTCGCGTCTAGCCTTGTGCCGGAGTTTAATGTTCCGGAAATCTGTGCATTTGTTGCCGTAAATGTTGTTGATTGGGCATTTATTCGGTTAGCAATATTGAATGTAAAAAACATTGCTAAAACCAATTTAAATAAGGTAAGCGAGCTTAAAGTTGCATAGGGTGGGGGTGAAACGTGTTTTCATAGATGGACTTATGTTATTCAAATATATTAAAAAAATGGGTTATTCAAAATAAATCAGGTGTTTTTAAGTTATATGTTAAATGAATTCAGAATTCCTTAATTTAGCCACAAAGCTTAAAATTGGATCGTAAAGCCCTTCATACCTTCTTCCAGCTCACTATAAAAAGTGATGCGCCCGAGTTTCTAATTTATTCATCTAAGCTTAACGGGCGTTTAAATTATTCATGCAAATTTATTTTTGAAAACGTACTGAATTGCAAATATTCTATTACTGATAATAAACAAGCGTTTAAAAATTCAACGGCAGTTAGGATCAGTTATTCTACTCACTCCGAAAAAGAGATCATTAATATTTCTCCATACGATCTTATATTTAAAACAGGAGTTGACCAGAGCTACAATCCAACAGGAACGGTAAAGAACGGAACACTTTATTTCCATATGAGCGATAGTTCGTGCGACCTTGGGTATGATATTTTTTCATCCGTATTTTATTTTATATCTCGCTATGAAGAGTGGCAAAATTTTGAAGCCGATACGCATGGACGTTATGAATTACAGCAAAGTACTTTATTTAAGAATCAACAACATTTAAAGCCAGTAGTGAATATTTGGATAGAAGAATTTAAACAGGCACTTCTTAAATTTTATCCTAACATAAAATTCACTCAAAAGAAATTTCAATACATTAGCACCATTGATGTAGATAATTTATACGCTTATAAAAGTAAAGGCACTGCCCGAACGCTTGGAGCTATTGCGAAGGACATCTTTACTTTTAAATTCGCTAATTTAAATCGCCGAATAAAAGTTTTAAATGGAAAATTAAAGGATCCGTTTGATGTATATGATGAATTGAATTTACTTTCTCAAAAAACAAAAACACCTTTATTTTATTTTTTCCTACAGCGTTCGGGTACCGAGTATGATCGAACTATTAATCCTTTACTGCCGGCATTTAAAAATGTTTTCGAAAAGCTAAATAAAAGCGGCGTAGGGTATGGTTTGCACCCTTCATATGAAACTATAAACAATAGTGAATTACTAAACCAAGAGTTTGATCTAATCCGAAAAAATTCCGGTTCTGAAATTCAAATATCTCGTCAGCATTATTTACGTTTTAATATTAAAACCACTCCAAGGCAATTAATTAATAACGGTGTATTTGCCGATTTCTCTATGGGTTTTGCTTCCGGGGCAGGTTATAGAGCAGGAACATTTACACCTTTTTATTATTACGATCTAGAAAACGAAAAAGCAACTGAATTGCTAATGGTTCCTTTTGCGGTAATGGATGGGGTTTATTTTATTTATTCGAATTCAGGAGTTGTTGAAGCAGAAAAACAAATTGTTGAATTAGCTGATGATGCTAAACGTTTAAATGGAATTTTTGTTACAGTTTTTCATGAAAGGACGTTTGATGAGGTGCTTTATCCGGGGTTTAGCGATTTGTATAAACGCTTTCAATCAAAACTTTCTTAAGAGGCAGAAACCAGAGGCCGCGCAAGAGCGCTACACAGATATTTACAGAGAGGTCACAAAGCTCTGTGTCCTCTGTGTAAATCTCTGTGAGACCTCTGGTTTCTGTGGTTTCTTCCTCTAAATATACCACCTGCAAACCATTTCCCGCCATTTATAACTTTTACCTAATAAATCACCCAAAAAACTCCAATATTTTGCTACTTTTGAAACATGCTTAAGGCTTTTAAAATAGCAAGTATTTCTATCCTAGGAATTTTATTATTTAACTCGTGTAAAAACGACTTAAAAATAATTGCACCATATAAAGAAATTCCTCAGGTTCATGCTATTCTTACGCCGCAAAACCCTATGCAAATGATCCGCATCAACAAAATATTTTTAGGAGAGGGAAATGCAAATGATATGGCACTGGTGCCAGATTCTATAAATTATAAAGCAGGGGAATTAACCGTGATGTTAGAGCGTTTTGTGAACGGATCAAAAGTAGCCGCCGAATTAAGTACCGGTAAAACTGAATTGTATTTTCGCGATTCTTTAATTCAAACAGAGCCTGGCGCTTTTTCAACTACGCAGCGTGTTTACCTTTGCAATGATAGATTATTTAGTGATGGAATTTACAAACTCACTATAAAAAACAATCACACCAATAATGTTTTTACAGCAACTACAACGGCTATTGATAGTGTTCGTGTAACAGGATTACCTCCATTGGCTGCTCCTTATTATACGTTTACACCAGACCCTACGGATAATCAACCTTACTATTATATTGATTACCGCAATCAAACAGGTTCCAATTATATTGTAAGAACAAAAGCGGCGAATGGAGGTTTTCTTCATGATCTTACTATACGCATTCATTATTATGACAGCGTTCCGGTATCTATGGCAACTGATGGAAAAATATACCAATCACTAGATTTTATTTTCCGTCCTCAACAATTGTACGAGCAAATAAATTTTAATACTTCCAAGTATTTTAATTTTTCATTCAAAGGATCGTCCTTATTTGCCGAGTGTGGTAATTTACTTTCAAAGCGAAAATATCCTTCGGGATTTATTGGACGAAGAGTGTATCGTGTTGATTTTGTAACCTACGCTGCCACGCAAGATTATTACGATTATCTTCAATTCTCAGCGCCATCATTAAGCTTTGCTCAAGAAAAAATACTCTATTCGAACTTCGATCAGAGAGCCGCCATAGGCATCTTTACTTTTAGAACACGTTGCGCCGTAAAAAAAGTACCGGCCAATGTATTTGTTGATGAGTTTAGCTATAATAAATTCACCTGCCAATACAGTTTCTTCACCAACAGCTTTTCTTCAATAGGCTGTCCTTAAACTGCCATTTTTAGGTCCAAAAACAAGGTTTTATTGACAATTTTCATACTCTTTTCGATGGTAAACTGCCATGCTGTCACATTCCGTATAACATAAGCCCAATGGCATATTTATTGAAGTCTGTAGGGAAATTAATACAAAATATATGGGAAAGATCATAGGAATAGACCTTGGAACCACAAACAGCTGTGTAGCAGTTATGGAAGGAAGCGAAGCTGTAGTTATTGCAAATAACGAAGGAAAACGTACAACACCATCGGTGGTTGCATTTGTTGAGGGCGGCGAGCGTAAAGTAGGAGATCCTGCAAAACGACAAGCCATTACAAATCCTAGAAAAACAGTTTATTCAATTAAGCGTTTTATGGGGCATTTGTTCAACGAAGTTTCTACAGAGGTAACACGAGTGCCTTATTCAGTTGTGCAAGGCGAGAACAATACGCCACGTGTGCAAATTGACGACAGAAAATATACACCACAAGAAATATCAGCTATCATTTTGCAAAAGATGAAAAAAACTGCTGAAGACTATTTGGGTACCGAAGTTACCGAAGCAGTTATTACTGTGCCGGCATACTTTAACGACTCTCAACGCCAAGCTACAAAAGAAGCAGGCGAGATAGCAGGATTAAAAGTAATGCGCATCATTAACGAGCCTACCGCTGCTGCTTTAGCTTATGGTATGGATAAAAAAGGAAAGGACATGAAAATAATTGTGTTCGACTGCGGTGGTGGTACACACGACGTTTCGGTTCTTGAATTAGGTGATGGAGTTTTTGAAGTAAAATCAACCGATGGTGATACACACTTAGGTGGTGATGATTTTGATCAAGTAATTATTGATTGGTTATCAAGCGAATTTAAATCAGATGAAGGTGTTGATCTTACAAAAGATCCAATTGCTTTACAACGTTTAAAAGATGCTGCTGAAAAAGCAAAGATAGAATTATCGAGTAGTAATTCAACAGAAATCAACTTGCCTTACATTACCATGGTTGATAATGTTCCAAAATTTATTGCAAAGCAATTAACACGCGCAAAGTTCGAGCAACTGGCAGATAGTTTAATTCAACGTACGATCGCCCCTTGCAAATCGGCATTAAAAAATGCAGGTTTATCAACTTCAGATATTGACGAAATAATTTTAGTAGGTGGTTCAACACGTATTCCGGCTGTAGTTGCAGCTGTAGAAAAATTCTTTGGCAAAGCACCAAGCAAAGGTGTTAACCCCGATGAAGTGGTTGCTTTAGGAGCAGCTATCCAAGGTGGTGTATTATCTGGAGATGTAAAAGATGTTTTATTGTTAGATGTTACACCGCTTTCATTAGGAATTGAAACGATGGGTGGTGTGTTCACGAAATTAATTGAGTCGAACACTACTATTCCAACAAAAAAATCAGAAACATTTTCAACTGCTGCCGATAACCAACCATCTGTACAGATCGTTGTTTACCAAGGTGAGCGCCCAATGGCAAAAGATAACCGTAAGCTAGGTGAATTTAACTTAGATGGTTTACCTCCTGCACAACGTGGTGCTCCGCAAATTGAAGTAACCTTTGATATTGATGCGAACGGAATTTTAAATGTAAGCGCTAAAGATAAAACTACAGGCAAATCGCATAATATTCGTATCGAAGCAAAATCTGGTTTGAGCAAGGAAGAAATCGATAAAATGAAACGTGAAGCGGAAGTAAATGCGGATGCAGATAATAAAGCACGCGAAGAAATAACAAAATTAAACGAAGCTGATTCAATGATCTTTCAAACAGAAAAACAATTGAAAGAATACGGCGATAAGATCTCTGCAGATAAAAAAGGAGCTATTGAAAGTGCATTGGTTGAATTAAAAGCGGCGCATGCGGAAAAAGATATGGCTAAGCTTGAAGTAAGTTTAAAAGCTATTAACGATGCGTGGGCTGCTGCTAGTCAGGATATGCAAAACGCAATGAATAACCAGCAACAAAGCAATACTGCGGAAAACAAAGATCAAAACCAAAATACTGGCGGTGCTGGTCAAGGTAAAGATGAAAATGTAACCGACGTTGATTTTGAAGAAGTGAAGTAATTAATTTTAAAAATTAAAAAGCCTTGTAAGAAACCTGCCTACCGGCAGGCAGGTTACAGGGCTTTTTTGTTGATCATTTCTCGATTCAATCTTGCTAACATAAAGAATCAATAGGTTAGCAAGATTACTCGAAATGACACGGATTGGCTACGCTCCAGTTGCGAATTAAAGCGATGTCAGTTCGAGTAGCCGAGGAACGAAGGCGTATCGAGAACTATCCACCCGCCTTTTTAACCTTATATCTTAACTCCCCAAGGATCTTCACTAATTTTTCGCGATGATCGCCTTGGATCAAAATGTTTCTATCTTTTACCGTACCACCGCCACCGCATTTTTGTTTTAGTAATTTACCCAAGGCTTCTATATCACCTGTTTTTCCAACAAAGCCACTTATCCTGGTAACTACTTTGCCACCGCCAAGTCTATCCAAAAAAATTCGTAGGTCTTGTTTAAGCGGTTCCAAGGTTTCATCTTCACCGTTGTTTTCGGTTTCAAACTTAAAGTTTGGGTTGGTGCTGTAAACAACATTTACTATTTTATTCTTCTTGCTCATCGTTTATTTTTATAAATAATAAAGATCACTGCAAAACATAATACAAGTATAGAAAGCAACATGAAGTACGGAAAACTAAAAGGGTGTGGATTGTTAGGCACTTCAACTTTCTCTTCATTAAAGTCGTTACTCATCACAATCTGTCTATTCTCTTTTTCAATGCTATCTTTTAAACTCAAATAAGCTTTAAAACAGTATAATGCCAAAACAGCATCTTTTCCTTCGGCTATGCCCGATTTTAATAAAAGTAATTTGCATTTCGCATCGATGTAATCAAACGCTCTACATAAACTATCGGCTTTATTTACGTAAAACTCCCAATTCTTTTCATCGTTTAATCGGTAATATGCCCTTGCAAGATTGATATAACTATCTGTCTTGTCCATTTCATTTCCCATGATCTCGTTAGCTTTAATTGCATCCAAACAATTTCCAATGGCGGATTCGTAATTCTTATTCGCAATATTAATTACAGCAAGATTATTAAGACACATGGCTTCCAATTCGTAATCCATTGTAGCCTTCGCAATTTTATAAGCATTTAAAAAATAATTTTGGGACTCTTCAAGTTTTTTGTCATCCATTTTTAAAACGCCAATGTTGATATAGCAATTACCCTTCTGTTTTTCATTACCTAACTCATGATTGATCTTCAAAGCATGCAAATAGCAGCGCTCGGCCATTTCATTTTTATGAAGATCGGTATAAACGTTCCCTAAATTTGTTTCACTAAAAGCAATTCCAATAATATCGTTTATGCTTTCTCTTATACTTAAGGCTTTTTTATGAAAATTCAGCGCTTTTTTAAGATCACCTTTTCGATAATACAAAACGCCCAATAAATTATAGGCTTTGGCCAAATGTTTTTGCGAGCCCGACTGTTGCCCAAAAAACTCGGCCTGTTTAGCACAATTGTAGGCAAATTGCGGCGAAAAAACGCGAGCTTTAAATCCTTCCCTGTAAAACATATTTACTCTTTCGGTGTCGGTGCCCAATTTAATGGAAGTAATTATCAGCGAATCGAAATTTTGAGCACCAAGACAAATACTTAAGATAACAAAAAGTGTAAAGAATTGCTTTCTCATAATGGTTATACCAACTGCAAATATAATTTAGTCAAATATACTTGTTCTTTTTCATCAATTCATCATTAAAAAATTGTTCCTTAACTTGGCTATGCAACAACTTTTTATACAAGCCTTGATAAAAAATCCACTCGTATCTTTAGACTAAATTATATTTACATTTGGCATTAAATATATAAATTTAAATCCTTAATAGTTACAAATTCTTATGATAAAATATACCTTCTTTCAAAAAAATCCGGCTTCGCATTATGTATATATTGATATGCAAATTGATAAGGTAAATTCTGATACCATTCAATTGCAATTGCCATCGTGGCGCCCTGGTCGCTATGAGCTTGGAAATTTTGCAAAGAATGTAAAGAAGATGGATGTGGTCGATGAAAATGGAAATTCATTAGTTTATACTAAGAAAACCAAAGACCTGTGGGAGGTAAATTGCAAAGGTGCAAAAGCCTTAAAGGTAACTTACAGTTATTATTCGGCCGAGTTAAATGCCGGTGCTTGCTATGCCGACGCAAATCAAGTGTATATGAACCCGGCGCATTGTTGTTTTTATGTTGTAGGAAGAGAAAAAGAAGAGCATGTTGTGGAATTGCAAATACCTGAAAATTACAAGATCGCATGCTCTTTAAAGCAAGAGAAAAATATATTAACAGCAGTGGATTTTGATGAACTCACTGAATCGCCTTTTATTGCTTCTAATTGTTTGCAAACTCAAACGTACGAAGTAAACAAAGTAAAATTTTATTTGCATTTTAATGGGGAGTGTAAGCCCGATTGGCAAAAGATAAAATCGGATTTTGAAAAATTTGCGACTTATCAATTTAAATTTTGGGGCGACTTTCCGTTTGACGAGTATCACTTTCTGTTTCAAATAACGCCTTTTAAATTTTACCATGGCGTAGAGCATTTTAAGAACACGGTAATTGCGCTTGGTCCGGGGTACGATCTGCATCAAGATAAAGTGTACATGGATCTTTTAGGTGTTTCTTGCCACGAATTATTTCATGCTTGGAATATAAAAACTATTCGCCCTAAAGAAATGCTGCCGTATGATTATACTAAAGAGAATTACGCTGAAACAGGCTTTGTGTACGAAGGATTTACAACGTATTATGGCGACAAGAATTTATATAGTTCCGAGGTATTTACCTCTGAGCAATATTTTGAAACATTGGAAGAACGTTTGGATAAACACTTTAATAATTTTGGAAGATACAATTTAAGTGTGGCTGCTAGTAGTTGGGATAATTGGTTGGATGGTTACGTTGCCGGTGTGCCATATCGTAAAACAAGCATTTATGATGAAGGAAATTTAATTGCTTTTATGTTAGATGTAATGATCATGGAAGCAACGCAAAATAAAAAGTCGTTACGAGATGTTTGCAGAAAGCTTTACAATGATTTCGGCAAAAAGAACAAGGGCTATTCAAAAGAAAATATCATAGAGTTGTGCGAAGAAGCAGCCAGAAAAGACCTGAAACCATTTTTTGAGAAATTTGTGTTTAGCGCTAACGATTTTGATGAGGGATTGGCGCCATGTTTTAATTATTTGGGTATCGACTTTCAAAAAACGCAAAATCAACTATTGAGCGATAGAGATTTTGGATTTAAAACCATAGAGCAAGGAACGCTCACAAAAGTGAGTTTGGTGGCTCCTTATTCTCCTTCATGGAAAGCGGGGATATTTAACAATGATGATATTATTGCGGTGAACGGAATGGTAGTGAGAAATAATTTGAATCAACTTTTGAATTATTATTCAAATGAAAAGAGCATCAACATTTCTATCATTTCTCAAGAGAAACTAAGCACAATTGCACTGCAAAAGGATGAAAAGGAACGTACTTGGTTCTTTAAAAGTAAGTTAAGTATAATGGCCCAATTAACTGATAAACAAAAGGATAGTTTTAATACATGGAAGACTTTTTGATTTTTAGATAACTTGTTGAAAACTTGAGCTTTAGGAAACAAAATAAATGTTAAAAAATCCTTTCTTTGTATTCATATAAACTATAAAAAAATTAAAAATGGAAGAAAACAACACAACAACAAGTTCAACAAAAGGTAAAGGCCTTGGTACGGCAGGAATGGTAATTGGTATCGTAGCTTTAGTATGGGCTATTATTCCTTTAGTAGGTGCTGCTGCATGGTGGTTGGCTTTAGTAGGGTTAATTTTAAGCATCGTAGCATTTTTTATGGCTAAAGGCGGTGGAAACACTAAGCGTGGCGGAATGTTAGCCGGTATCATTTTAAATGCTGTTGCTATGGCACTTGCTATTTTCTGGATATACAAGATCACTTCAACAGTAATGGGTGCAGCCGGAGATTTGGAAGAAGCTTTCAAAAATATTGATACAGCTGCTATCCGTCAGTCACTTGAAACTGCTATCGAAAGTGCAACAGATTCAACTGCTCACTAATATTTAATATCTATTACATGAAAGGCTGTCAATACTGGCAGCCTTTTTTTATGTTTGTAGAGGAGTTCTGGAAATTGCTTTTTGTCGTTGAGTGTAAATTTTAAAATCCTCATCCCGACGATATCTGTCGGGACTGCGGTTTTGAAATTTCACCCGCCTAAAAAAAAGCTAATTCCTAAAATCCACATAAATAACATTTAAAACAAATAATAACATGGAAAATCAATTCGACAATACATTAGTAAATGAAATAGAAGGCGGGTCAAAACGTCCGCAATTTTTAACTGTGCTATGTGTGATCTCGTTTGTTTGGTGCGGCATTGCATTTTTATTAGGCATATATGGTATTATTGCAAATACTCCCGAAAAAATGCAAGAAAGCATTGAGAATATGCGAAAGTTTAGCCCTTCAGGTGCACAGGAAATGGAAGAGCAAGCGATAGAACAGCAAAGTAGTACCATGGGAAAGATCCAGCCTTACCTTAACATTGCTTTTTTATTGGTTAGTTTTTTAGGTGTATTGCAAATGTTCAATCGTAAACGAATGGGTTTTTATATTTACGCAGCCGCCGAATTAATTCCATATATCTTTATTATTATAGGCGGTAAACAGGCGATGGCAATGATGGGATCGATGGGTGGTGCAACTATTCAAGCGGCAGCTATGGTAATGATGATATTGATGGTTATTTTTGATTTGGCTTTTGTAGTGATGTACGGCGTTAATTTAAAACACATGAATAAATAGTACTTTGGTTTAATTGATCTTTACAAAAAAGGTGCGTTTCTATAATTAGGGCGCCCGGGCACGCTTTACGCTGCAAGCCTGTTCGTCCTTTGCTATGTTTGTCGGGCTCCGGGGTCTCCGCTGAAAAGCGGAGCCTCCTCGCTCCGCAAACATAACGCAAAGTACTTCACTGGGCTTTACGCTTCAATCGTTGGCGCTGCATTCTGGTTGAGTTAGCAGTAAAAATTATCAGTTTTCATTACATCGTTTCGTCAAAGTGTATTAGAAGATTTTTGAAGAAGCGTAAGCGAAAAGGAACGAACAGATTGGCCTAAAATATATTGGCTTTTTATATTTCTGCCACAGATCACACAAATTTCCACAGATTATGAAACGCAGATTTATTTTTAATATCTCTTCCAACAATCTGTGAAAAAATCTGCGTGAATCAGTGAGGTCTGTGGCAAAAAATGATGATTAATTTTGATGATCTGAATGCTACTCTTCGCTCAGAATACCTAGTCGAACCTCAAAAAGTATTTTTATTATTTGGGCGCCTTATCGGGCTATCACTTCAAGCTTGTTTGTCCTTTGCTATGTTTGTCGCACTGCGGGGTCTGCGCAGAAAAAGCGAAGCCTACTCGTT
>Ga0163149_10000444_pt1 | contig 54820 bp, 39 predicted proteins | sample OliLakLV19MP5G1_FD_148604 | JGI IMG/M metagenome (GOLD analysis project Ga0163149, IMG submission 148604) | Freshwater microbial mat bacterial communities from Lake Vanda, McMurdo Dry Valleys, Antarctica - Oligotrophic Lake LV.19.MP5.G1 | ecosystem: Environmental > Aquatic > Freshwater > Lake >...
GAAAAACAGATTACAAAAAATTGGTTAACGGGTTCTCCGATTTTTAGTCAAATCTCTAAAAGTGAATTTTTAGAACCCACCTAAACAAAAAATGCTGCCACCTGAGTAAATTTAAGTTGCTCCAGAAAAAAGCACAAATTATTCCCATTACGATCGGGATAATAATAAAGTCAGAAAAAATAAAAACACCGGAGTAATCGGATTTCATTATATCATTTACCTGCTCCATTAAAAATTTACTGAACCAAATCAATGTCATTCCAATTAGATTTGAAACAAACATTCCGGCTATTACCCTTATTCCTTTTGACATATTATTATTTTATTGCTCCAAAAATATACTTTTCCCATTCATCGGACTCTGCAACACGTTGAATTATTTTATTTCGCTGTAATAAAAGTCTTCTCATATAACTTTTCAAAAACAGCCATTCGGCTATCTTTCCCAATGTACCCAATGGCGCTTCAAAGTCGAAAATATCAGTCATAAGCGTAATTCCGTTTTCCTCTTTAAAAATATGCTGATGGTAAATTTTTTTAAATGCACCTTTTACCATTTCACTTACAAAAATGTTTGGCGCATCGAATTTTGATATTTTGGATGTAAGGTGCTGTTTTATCCCCAAGTGCTTTGCTTCCCAGGTCACCTGATCATTATATCCCATTAATCCGCTTACAACTCCTGCAATTGCCTTCTCATTAGAGCCAGTGGTGGAATCTGTATGCAATTCCACACTGCGCGAAAGATCAAAACATCTTTGAGCAGGGGCATTAATTTTCGTTTCTAAAATTATGATTGCCATTTCATCTGCGGTTTACAAAACATTTACTTCCAAAATCTCATCAAGCGCTTCTGGAAGATTTGGATACTTAAATACATAACCTGCTTCCAAAATTCTTTCAGGTACTACCCATCGGCTTTTTAATATCAACTCTGTTTCCGTTTTAATGATGACAGCACCAACTTCCAGCAGCCATTTTGGTAAAGGCAAGCCAAAACCAATTTTCAATTTTTGCCTGATCGTCCTCATTAAAAACTCATTGTTAACCGGATTGGGCGATGAACAATTATAAATTCCTTTTGATTCCGAGTTATTCAGGATGAATAAAATGATGTTGAACAGATCTTCTATATGTATCCAACTGAACATTTGTCTTCCGCTTCCGTGATTACCTCCCAATCGTAATTTCACTAAGTTTAGCAATGGTTTTATAACTCCTCCACTCTTTCCTAATACAATTGCCATTCTCAATGCGACCTGTCTTGTTTTATTCAATTGAAATGAAAAAAATGCTTGCTCCCAATTTGTTGCCACGTTGACTGAAAAACCTGTTCCGATTTCTCCATCCTTCTCCGTCATCGGCCTATCCTCCGCATGGCGATAAATTGTTGCAGTGCTTGAATTGATCCAAAGCTCAGGAGGATTATTACATTTTAGAATTGCCTCTCCAAGAGTACGGGTAGTTTTTACCCTCGACATTAAAATTTCGCTTTTGTTTTTTTTGTTGTAGCGGCAGTCCACAGATTTACCAGCGAGGTTGATAAGTATGGTTGCATTTTCAAGCGCTTCGATAATTGCTTCGTTATCACTCCATAAAATAGATTGCGGCTTTTGTGAAATGATGACAACATCGAAATTGAGCATACGGAATTGCTCGGCAAAGTATTTGCCAATAAATCCAGTTCCTCCTGCTATAACAACTTTCTTTTTCATTTCAAATGATACAAACAAGTATTATCAGACGATATAATATCCACGTGTAACAAATAAATGTGGGTAATTCCAAACTATTCACCCTGCGCCTATGTTCTAAAAACATAAAACCAACTACGATAAAAAAATAGCCAAGAGCTGCAATATTTGTAACCGCATAGAATTTGTTAATCAGCAAAACCGGAGTTAGAACAATTGCGCCCAGTGTAGAAACTGCAAGTAAATTAAAGGCGTATTCCATTTTTAACTCCCATCCTTTTTTGAAAATAAAGATCCACTGAAATAAAATTTGCCCAAACACTACACACAATTCAAACCACCAATCATATTCAATCTGGATGTATCCTTTCAGCAAAATCGCATACTTGCTCAGTACAATTGCAGTGATTATAGCAGTGACTAAAATGTAAACAGGTTTATACTGCCTTAAAAAATAAGCTGTTTTATTTTCTGCCAGCACTTTCATGATGTTAAATTTTTACTTGATCAGGCTGCAACTGCTGGTGTATTGGCTGTTCTAACAACAGGGCGGCTTGGTGTTGAAGCACTTCTTAATATTAGGATCATAATAAGGTTAATAAACAAAGTCACTCCTAATATAATCACAGATCCTCCCAGTTTAATACTCAATACTTCTATCATCTCCTGTGCGCTGTCCATATAATTCTGAACGCTGTGTCCTGCGCCTTCATCATATCGCATATCAGTACTTATTCTTAATCTTAAAAATGTGAATCCAAGATTAACAAGATAAAATCCAACCTGTATAAGTTTATTGACAGCTGCCGCCTGTTCTCCCTGCCCATGAAACATATCCAGGTAAAAAACTTTTGCATTGTTAAGAAGGGTTTTCGCAACCCAAACGGTTAGCATTATTGCCGCTGGCAAATAAATGCAATAACATAGTACTGTGTAGTTCATGGTGTTGGTTTTAATGGTTAGAAACAGATGGTTTAATTTTTACAAATCGTTCTATTATTACTAAAGAGATCACATTAAATACATGCATTATTCCAAGTATAAATACAATGAGTCCGATCTTATAGGAAAGTATCTCTACCAGGCTTTGCGTGGAATCTATCCTTTGCCAGATTCTTAAAGCAATAACAGTGTATCCGATATTAACGAGGTAATACCCGACAAGCAATAATTTATTGATAGAATCCGCTAAAGAAATATTACCGTGAAAAACATTAATCAAGAATGGTCTTCCGTTTGTATAAAGCGTTTTACCGACAAACAAAATAACAATTGCTGTGATCATTAAATAAAGGCAATATGTTATAATGTTGTAGTTCATTTTACTTCATCAGTTTAATAAATGATCCGACAAACCAGTTCTCATCAGCTTTTATCATCATATCAAGTATCTTATCCGTTTTTGTTGTGAAATTCTGAATGCCGTCAATTGTATCGACAAAAGCTTTTAGTGATTTATCCTTTTTGTTTCCCTTGACTTTTTTCACATCTTCCAATACTTTAAATATTGGCTCCACTTCTCTTTTCCTTCTCTCTTTGGCAACTTGTTTAAACACCTCCCATATATCCTTTTCGGCAGAAAAATATTCTTTTCTTTCTCCTTGTATATGGGTTTTCTCTACCAGGCCCCAATCGATAAGCGCCCGAATATTCATATTGGCATTACCGCGCGAAATTTTTAATTGTTCCATAATATCCTCTGCACTGAGGGGATCGGGAGATATCATTAATAATGCGTGTACCTGAGCCATGGTGCGGTTAATTCCCCAGTTAGAGCCCAGCGTTCCCCAGGCATTGATGAATTTATCTTTTGCTTCATTTAGTTCCATATATCAAATGTATATAATATTTCTGAACTTTCAAAACTTATTGAAAGTTTAATAATAAATGGAAAAATAAGTGGGTGTGGATATATAAGCTAATGGCTTATATCAGAAAGTTGCGTGGATTAATTATAAGGAGCCTACCAGAACGGATTTTTATATTCTGCGGAACCCTCGCTTATAATAACCGGCCGGAAGCCCACAAAAGGAGATGCGTTCGTTTTATGAAATTCTGAAAGCATCTGTTGATACGTTTCTTTGCTCTCCCAGCAGCAGCCTATAACCATAATATTTCCCGATCTCATTTCATATGTCATTTCTGAGACATGCCCTATTTCACAATACCTGTTCATGCGTTTCGGATAAATAGTATCAGCCGGTAGCGGATCGTAATATGGGTACGCTTTGTTATATATATCTATTATTTCTTTTTCGCTCATCCCATACCTATTGGTAGAATAGAGCATATCTACCTCCTCAATTTTCTTTTTGCGTTTTTTAATTGTAGCTACTCTTTTTAAAAATGCGTCATCAATATATCCTTCTTTAATTTCATACAACGTGTTGTATCCGCTGCATACAGGCATAAATGCATACCCCACAGCCACGCTGTTTATCCATTCCACATCCCTTGGCAGCCTGATCTTGAATGGCTTTGTCTTTACTTTATTTTCAACCGCATACTTATTTACTTCTCTCTCCAGCCAGCTGCAATATAAAAGTGCTCCTTCAATGGAAATATTTACTACAGGAAAATCATTGTATTTTTCATTGGTAAAATATGACTCTGCCAAACCAGCCAATGAGAAATTCTTCCATACCTCGGGATTTACTTTTGCTTTGTTGTACTCTTCCTTCTTATCCTGTAAAAGTAGGTCAGTTAAAAAAGTATGGTACTCCAGGTTAGTCACCTGCATATTACGCATAATGAATGCATCGACTGTTACGGGCTTACCCATGTAATTTGTTTTCCAGGCCTCAACGGGTGTATACAGTTCTTTATCCGTCTTCAAAAATTTATCCAGCATCATTCTTTTTATTTTCAGACACTTTTCCTTTTCGGTTTCCGAAACAACAAAATGCTCTTCTGCAGAATTATTTTTTATCTCCGGAACAATGAATGGAAGATATTCGGGCGCAGTTCTTATCTCTGAATCTCTTCTAATGATCAATGTCGGAGATTTAATAAGTAACAGAGGTAACTTCTTCTCTGTAATCGTTATACCAGACACCGTGAATGAACTATCGTTTTTAGAGTTAATACTATTGCCATTATACAATGCTTTCTTTTTTTCTTTTTCTACATACTTCGTGTTGTTATTAGCATCCTTTGTTATAAAATGAATGATCAACATCGCACCAACAATTACTAGCACTGCTATTATGGCTGATATCCCCCAGAAACCTTCTCCACCGGCAGGCAGTCTTCTGATCATCTTTTGTTCCTTGGCTGGATCAATTTCAACATCATACTCCTGCTTTAAAATAAAATCGGCTGTTTTATCCTCCAGTTCCATTTTACCCTCGAGAAATTCATCCCGGAGTAAATCGTCAAGGTTATCTTCGTTTATGTTCTTATTGTGCGACATTTTTTGCTGTGCCTAAACATTCATTAGAATTTTCGGTAACCTGCTTTTTTAATCGCATATGATATACTTTTAATTGATCCGATGGTTTTTCTACATACGCCGCAATTTGTTCGTATGAAAAATCCTGCGCCCTCATCAATAATAGTATCCGCTGCCAATCCAGTAATTGTTGAAGCGCTTTTTGCAAACAGCTCATGCGTTTACTTTGCGTTACACTTTTTTCTTCGTTCTCCTCTGTAATTTTACCGTGCATGTCATTCAATTCAATTGTATCAACTTGTTTGCCTTTTTTATCACGATAATGGTTACGCAAATAATTGATAAAAATTTTAAATATAAACCCCGAAAATTTTTCTTCGCTTTCAAAAGTATATTTATCAATTACTTTCTTCACCTTATACAACGTCTTGTAAACAATTTCCCATGAATCGTCTTCTGCAAGGTTCCATTTACTCACACCATATCCATAAAGTTTTCTTCCAAACTTTGTATAGAGATATTTTATATCACCGATATTTTTCTTTGAAAAAAGCTCCGGCATAATTGAATGTGTAATTCATTTAAATTTAACTAAAAACGGGGACATGAAACCGTTCTATACTTTTTCACCGGGGCATTGAACCATCCATAGGATTTGTTCTGCGGATACCTTGCGGTAAAAGAAAACACGAACGTTTTACTTTCCTCTGGCTTCAGGTCAAACTTCCAATCAATCATTCCATTCAACACATCCAATTTGCCATCGGACAATTCTCCTGTTTCAATAGTTACTTCATTATCTGAAGAAACAGGGATCTGGTCCTGCATGTTCATTGAGATAGGCTTGCTGCTTGTGTTCCTCACAACAATTCTGTAGGATATTTTTTCTACCACATCATTTCCAAGAACTTTTTTGGAACTCTTGTCCTCGATCTTAATCCTGTTGATCAATATTTTCTTGTTTCTGCCGAGCGAAATATCCAACGTGTCATTTGCATATTGCGGTGTAATCCTTGAATCGCCTATATATTGTCCCTGGTAATAGATAGAAGCCGGTCCCTCAATTAAATTAGAACTTCCCCAATTGGTGATCTGCGCCACTAAAAATGCATCTTTGTCAAGCTTAGGAGTTGAATAGTAATTATAATTTACTTTAAGTTTTGGTTTTGAAATGCTGACGAAATACGGTTTGCCATCAGAAGGAATAATGTATTTATCCTTTATGTTCAATTCCAGCTCAACTTCAGGAACTTCTATTTGCGTATAGTCAACTCCTTGAATGGCTGTATTTAAATTGTTATTTTTTTTAGCTCCCCTGCTGTCCAGGTATCCTTCATTCATACTCCTGGTATATTTATTCGCTACCCAAGGCTCCAACTGTGGAATAATATTGTCGCGGGTAGGGTCAGCTGTAGAAAGTGTGAAGAAAACATTTTCCCAATTCTCGCCGGAAGTATTGATAATACCTGCATTATAATCAATCGCTAACTGATCGGTAAACTCATCTACATTGATCAAATATTTTGGAGCCCAGCCCGCACCACTAACCAAATAACTCAAATTAAAATTGCATTGATACGGAATATCTGCAATGGCAGTGATTCTTATGTGTGATATGTTGTCCTGCTTATTTCCGGACTTTATTTTATCTCTTTTTTCTGAGACCCATTCTATTTTCTTCACTGTTTCATTTTTATCTTCGCTCAAAAGAAAAAGTTGTTTGTTGATTTCCATTAAGCGTGTACTGCAAAAGAGACTCAGCTTAGTCAGTTCAGCTGCATAGTTCAATGATGTGGATGCCGTTAGAATTCCGTTTTGTTCAACGACTTTCTTTTCCTGCAAGTATGTTTGTTCTATATAACCAATACGTCTTAGTTCTTTATTATAAATTGCAATAGAGTCTGACAATTTAAGTACCAATAAACTATCTGCCCTGCTATTCTTTTTTTGAAGTTCTGAAATTGGTGCAATAAGCGCCTCTATATTCATTACCCTGGCGCCACCGGGCATTTGTGCCTGTATTTTATTTGATAGTATTTTGTCGGATACATTTGGAACGATGATGTAATTTATCCCTTCATTTAACATTACACTCCCCGATCTGTTTACCTGGGCTCCTGAAAAAAAGACGGTAACTTTTTCGGTTTTTGTATTCACTATCTTTTCTTTAACAACAGCTGCTGAGCTAAAGAATGCGCCAAACAAAATGGCTGGTATCAGTAATTTTAATTTCATAACTATATATGTGTTAGTTAAACTCATATATATAACACAAACAGGTAACAGCCTAAAACCTTACACTTACAAAAGAAACAACACCCCTCATAATTCTCCTTTTATAAGAATGAAAAAATGGAAACCTTGCAGACAAATAAAATGACCGCCTGCCAATTTTAAAGAGTTTTATTCCCCGGATGTTTTTTTTCCTTATTTGCGGTTTCTCAATGTTGTCACTTATAACTTCCGAGGAATCTTCCGGAAGACAAACCGGATAAATTTCATTTAACTCTTCGGTTGTATAATGCTGTTCTGTTTTCGCGGGATTGTTCAACGTGTTTTGAGCCTGCGAAGTAAACATCGTCGATAAAAAGGTAATTGCACTTGCGTAGATTAAACGATGTAAGGATGGTGAGCGACGGGTTTCTTCATTTATAATAAATTGGTCGGGATAAAAAGTACCGCAGGTTTTCCCATTGGCATTTTTAAATGTTTCAATAATTTCATCTGTGCTTGAAGTGCTGAAATCGATAATGGAATGTTTACAGACTTTGCAAAATTCATTGCCATTTGATTTTTTGAAACTCCAAAAAGGCTGACTACACAAATAATCAACCTTAACATTTTTATCTCTAGTCATGTTGTCTGTTTGGGGACTACATAATATATAACACAAGCAGGTAACAAAAGATACATAGGTTTGCGGGATTTAAAATTTAATCCTCCCCATAAAACTCCGATATGACTTGAAAAATGGAAATCTTGCAGAAAGATAAAATGTCCGCCGGCCAAAAGAGAAAAGTTTTACTCCTCGGTGTCTTTTTTTCTTTCTGTGAGGTTCTTCGTAGTTTTTAACAACCGATTCCTGCCGATCGTCCTCTTCGAGCGGCAAACAAACCGGATAAATTTCATTTAATTCCTCTGTTGTATAGTGTTGCGCTGTCTTTACCGGCTCACTCATATTTTCCTGTGCCTTGGAAGAAAATGTAGTTGTTAAAAAAGTCATAGCGCTTGCATAGATCAAACGATAAAGTGCAGGCGATCTTCGGGTTTGTTCATTTATTATAAATTGGTCAGGATAAAAAGTGCCGCAGGTTTCTCCTCCCAAATTTTTAATCGACTCATTGATAATGACAGGATCTTCGTCCCTGTAATCAGTGATCGCATGTTTACAGACCTTGCAAAATTCGCTTTTGCCTTTCCTTTCGAAAAGCCAAAAAGGCTGTTTGCATAGGTATTCTACTTTTATAGATTTATTCTCAGGCATGGTATTTATCATATTGATACAGCGATATAAAACACTATGGCAGTAGTTATTATCTTGATTAAAAAATACAAAAGTGGATGTTTCATTTTCTTCTATTTTAACGTTATACTACTATAACACAAACAGGTAACAAAAGATACACTACCAATGCATACATCCAATAGTATTAAATTTTATTCTACTGGGCTTACATTTAAACTGATACGTAAAAGAAATTTCATGTGCTCCTGCAGTTACATTCGATAACTTAGAAATAGTAACATCATAACTGTATCCCAATTTAAACAAGCCTTGCTGGAATCCTATTAAAGCAATAAATGAATCCCTATTACGATACCAGAAACCTGCTGCAACCGGCCCTTTCAACAGGTAGAGGCCAAGATTAAGCTGCTTAAAATCTTGCTGCTGTTGATAGAGGAGGTTAGGAGAAATATAAGTATCGCCGCCTCTTCCATCCAAAGGAATCAGTGCACCAGCGTGTCCCGTTATTTTCATGGGCAGTGGACTCTTGCTTGTTCCTAATAAAGATTCATCTGGCTGTGTTAAATGATGTACCGCCACACCAAAAAAATATTTTTTACTAAAGCCCAAAATTCCACTCGAAAAATCGACATTGCTTTTTACACCCGGCCCGGGTGTTTCTTTTGATGTATATACAAATCCTCTACGCGGATCTATCATGTCTCCAAAAGTAAGTTTACTCCAATCCACTTTCTTTTGTGCATAAGTAGCCTGGAAACCAGCTCTGATAGAAAACTTGCGTGTAATATTCGTCTGGTACGCATACATTATTGACGCGTTGTTTGTTGTCAATGTTCCTTCCCCTGCCACATCGCTGGTCACCAATACTCCCAGGCCGCCCGAAAGTGATGGAACATATTGATCATAAGAAGTGCTGTACGTTACAAATGTGCCGGAAATATTTGGCCATTGATTTCTATAATTAAGTCCTATCCTTGGACAAGGCTCGGCACCCGCAAAAGCAGGATTAAGGTAAAGCGGATTAGCATAAAACTGTGAGAAGGCAGGATCCTGCGCAAAAGACCTTGAAAAAAAAGCACATGTAAATATTATCAATATTGTTCTCATGGCCTGTTGGTTATATATACTATAACACAAACAGGTAACAAGCCTAAAATGCCATTATGAAACTCCTCCTTTATTTGTCAAATATTGCTTTAGTGAAAGGCCGGATATTTTACTTTCCAGCCAATCAGTAAAAAGAAGTGATTCGATGTATTGTCTCTCCTCTTTGTTTTTTTTCATTTCATCTAATTCTTTTTTAAAGAGTTTAAATTTTTCGACCAATTTGCCTTTTGTATTAGTCAGGGTTCTCCCAATAAACTCTGTGGCCTTTTTTTCAAAATCGTTTAACAAATTAATATCCTCTAATTGTTTTTGAATTATTTTTACTGATCGGTAAATGACTTCATCATTTCTTAGTTCAAAGTGCGCCATCATGTACAATAAGGATGCTGAACCTATCAGGTCTAATCTGTTATTTATACGGCTGCCTTTTGCAAAGAAAAAATTTCGGAGCCATCTGATAGTACCGGAATAATCTTTGTTTATAAATAGTGCAGTTGCCGCATATACTGCACCGTAGGCAAGTTCCGCATGCGTATTCCTTTCCCAAAGAGATAAAATAATCTTTTCTTTCTCTCGTGTATAATCAATTGCTTTATCAAAGTCATTTGTATAAATGTACAAATGCAGTTGAGTCCAGAACAAGGATTGCTCCAATCGCTTTTGATCGGTCTTGGTTAGCTTTAGATTCCGGATTTCCTTCAACATATTTTCCGCTGCCGTGAAATTTTTCACTTTAAAACAAGCCGCTAAAAAGTTGAACGAATTAATAATATAGTCTAATTTATTCGAGTGCTTCAATCTATCAAGCAATGCCATTGATTTTTGAAACTCCTGAAAGCTTTTTAAAAAATCTCCTTTGTAATGATAGTATTGAGCAAGAGAGCTGCTTTTCAGGTTTTCGGCAATTGTGCTTTTAAAAGAATAATTCTCTTTTAAGAAAAAATCCAGGGCGCCATCCTTATTCTCTTTGAGAACTTTTTCATCACGCGATGCACCGGCAAATGAGGTTTTTAAATACATCAAGTGGTGGTGATATAAATAATCAATAATTTCTGTTTCTTTTGCAATAGTTTCCCTGGCCTCCATGTAAAAATTCTCTACCACTTCTTTAGAGTAGTGCGCTTTTGTTTTAGAGGCAATTCGAAGCCTTTGTTTTTTTGCCATCATCGCGAGAAGAAATGACTCTGTCTCTAATGATTTAGTTTCTGCCTTTTTTGAATACTCGAACGCATCGCTAAAAAGACCTTTCTTCATTAATATTCTGGCATTTAAATAAAGACTGATCAATTTTTCAAACTCGTCATGGTTTTCCTGCAAGGTTAAGGTGCGTAATAAGAGTGCATAGAGGTATGCCTTATCCGCCGAAAAATAAAGCATAGGACTTTTGCTTTTCAACTTTTGTTTTATTTCTTCTTCATTATATTTTTCCTGTCTGTCAATAGTATCAAACAACTTCACATACCTGTTACCATTTTTACGCTCATGCAGTTGAGAAAAAAGTTTGAAATGACGTTTTTCTGCTTTGGTTAAACTTTTTATGAGCAGGAATAATTTATCTGACGCGTTTCGCATGCTATTGATTTTGTATTAAATGATCCTCGAAAATGTATTTGATTACATTAATTAAATATAACAATATTTATTATAAAATACTGATAAACAATATATTATAGTTAAATATAAACAAATATACTATTTGAAAACATTAAAAATAACCAAGATCGTGTTGTTGCCGACTTTCCTTTGTAAGTAAGTTTGGTCCATAATTAATAAAACAAATATGAAAACACACTTTCAAAAATTAGTACTTTTTATTTTAGCGTTAGTGATAAACTACGGGGCTCAGGCTCAAATATATCCCACGAATATTTCTTCATCTAAGGGGATAGTGAATGAACTAAGCCAAAGAATTCTTTTTGACACAGTAAAATATGATGTGCCGGATGTGTTAATACCTAAAACCAAAATACCGGACGATTATTTAAATCCAACACCGGGAAGGACGTATCCCAAACCTTACATATCTAAAGATTCTACACTAGGGCTTTGCGCCCTTAACGGGATGTGCGAGAGGGCAGAATATATTTGGATAGATTTATGTAATGCAACTAGTCAACAATGGAGACGTAAAACTCATCAATTTTTTGTTCGTTGCTACAGAAACGCAAAAAACAAGAATAAACAAGATGTTTGTGTGAGCACTACGTGGAATTATGTATATGTTGAAACGCACTCTTGTGGAGGTGACTCGGCTGTGTCTAAAATGAATGGCGAGAATAATTCAGGAAATGAAGGGTTATACTTAAGTTCAATAAATAAAGTATTTCCAAACCCAATACAGGATGATGCAAATTTTACAATATACTTAGCTGATAACAGCGATAAAGTAAGTATAAAAATCATGGACATCAACGGACGTGTAGTTGATGAATTGTATCAGGAAAATTTACCGAAGGGAAGCGTTGATATCACAACCAATTTTGAACACTTAGCTAACGGCATATATTCTGCGGCTCTTTATATAAATGGCGAATATACCACTGCCAGCAAAATAATAATAGCGCATTAAAAAACAACTCTTCCTTAACCAAAGCGGGCTAGCAATTAATTTGCTAGCCCGCTTCGGTTTTATATATCAACTCCATTAGCAAATCCTTGCTCAATTCATCACAAAAGCTTCACTTATCTATTATACCATTTGGGCTAATATTTGTTAGCTTTACATAACAATCATTATTAAATGTCAAGAAAATTTAAGAAAAAAGATAAGGACCAGACAAAAGGGAAAAAATACCTTTTTGAAGAAGTGTTGAAGGCGCTGAAGGAAAACCCACACAAGCCGTTAAACTATAAGCAGGTTTCTGCTGCATTAAATATTGTAGAGCATTCACAGAAAATAATGGTCAGCACAATACTTAGCGAGCTTGTCACAAAAGAATTAGTTACTGAACCCGAAAGAGGAAAATTCAGAATAAAACAAACGAATAATTTTATAACCGGGATTGTTGATATGACTTCGGCCGGATCAGCATTTATTGTTTCGGAAGAACGGGAAGAAGATGTATTTGTAAATCAGCGCAAATTAAAAGGCGCAATGAACGGAGATACCGTTAAGGTTTTATTATATACAGAACGGAGAGGCAAACAGGAAGGCGAAGTAACGGAAATAATTAAGCGCGGTCGTACTGAATTTGTTGGTACCATTCAATTATCCCCGCGTTATGCATTTCTGGTGCCTGATAATACTAAAGTAGGAACAGACATTTATATTCCGCTTGAAAAATTAAACAACGCAAAAGACGGACAAAAAGCAATAGTAAAAGTCATTCAATGGCCGCGTGATGGCAGCAAACCCATAGGAGAAGTAATTGATGTGCTTGGTGATGCCGGTGATAACCAAACCGAAATGCATGCGATACTTGCAGAGTTTGGTTTGCCTTACAGCTTTCCAAAAGATGTTGAAAAAGTAGCTGATCTTATCCCAACAACTATTTCACAGGAAGAAATTAAAAAACGGAGGGACTTCCGTGAGATCACCACTTTTACAATTGACCCCTTTGACGCAAAAGATTTTGATGATGCATTGTCAATACAAAAATTGCCGAATGGCAATTGGGAAATTGGTGTACATATTGCTGATGTTTCTCATTATGTAAAAGAAGGTTCTATCATTGATAAAGAAGCTATTTCACGCGCTACCTCTGTATACCTTGTAGACAGGGTGGTTCCGATGCTTCCGGAAATTTTATCGAACAACGTTTGTTCATTAAGACCTAAAGAAGAAAAACTTTGCTTCTCTGCTGTTTTTGAAATTGACGAAGAAGCACAGATCACCACTGAATGGTTCGGGCGGACCATAATTAATTCGGACCGCCGTTTTACTTATGAAGAAGCGCAGGAGATCATTGAAACAAAAAAAGGTGATTTCGCCGATGAGGTTCTTACACTTGATCGATTATCAAAAAAACTCCGCGCAGAAAGATTTAAAAAAGGAAGTATCGCTTTTGAAAAATTAGAAGTGAAATTTCATTTGGATGAAGCTGGAAATCCTACTGGTGTTTTCTTTAAACAAATGAAGGACAGCAACCAACTCATCGAAGATTTTATGCTATTGGCGAATAGAAAAGTTGCTGAGTTTATTGGGAAGCCTTCATTAAAAAATCAAAAAATAGGTTATCGTCCATTTGTATATCGTATTCACGATAAACCAAATGAAGATAAACTGCTCAACTTTGCGGAGTTCATAAAAAAATTCGGCTACGAAATGAATATCAAAACCGACCGCTCGGTTGCGGAATCACTAAATAAATTATTAAAAGATGTAGGTGGAAAACCAGAAAGCGGAGCAATCGAATTGCTTGCTATTCGAACCATGTCGAAAGCCATTTACACAACTAAAAATATTGGGCATTACGGATTAGGGTTTGATCATTATACACATTTCACGTCTCCGATCCGTCGTTATCCCGATGTAATGGTGCATCGTTTGCTGGCTCATTACTTATCGCAGGATAAGGCAAAAGTAAATGAAACAGAACTGGAAGACCGTTGCAAACACAGTTCCGATATGGAAAAACTTGCGGCAGATGCAGAGCGAGCATCTATTAAATACAAACAGGTACAATATTTAATTGATAAAATTGGCAACCAATACGATGGTGTAATATCAGGTGTTACCGAGTGGGGCGTATTTGTGGAAATAGCAGAAAATCATTGTGAAGGAATGATTCGTTTACGTGATATGAATGATGATATGTACTATTTTGACCAAGATAATTACTGCATTGTTGGAAAAAGGTTAAAGCAAAAATATACGCTCGGCGATAAAGTGCGCATTGAAATAAAACGCGCCGACCTTGTAAAAAAACAGCTCGATTTCGCTCTTGTGGGACGAATTGACACAAAAGAAAAGAGCCTGCCTCCTACTCAGAAAAAACAAAATATTCAAAAAACAGAAAGTTCAAAGTCTAACGTTCAAAGTTCAAAACAAGAGAGCCCGAAAACCAAAAATCAGAACCCAAAAGAGCAGGGGAAAAGCAGCAAGTTCAATGAAGAGTATGGATTTGAGATTTAACGATCAACATATATTTTAGTTTAATGCGGTGCTCTCGTTTCATCTTCCTATTTTATTTTCTATTAGAATTTTTTTCATTCGAACTGCATGCTCAAAATATTGTATCAAATCCGGGCTTTGAAATATTTACCACTTGCCCAACCGCCTTTGGACAAATCAACAGGGCAAGCCCATGGTATTCGCCCACCACAGGAGGAAGTACTGATCTTTTTCATTCTTGCAGCGCGAACATCCCGGTTCCAATTACTCATCCTCTGATCGTATATCAGCAAGAGCGAAACGGAACCAACGGGATCATGGGCCTCCAGGTCCATTCCGGATCTGCTAATTACAGAGAATATGCACAGGCACCTTTAAATTGTTCCCTGGATAGCGGTGTAACATATTATGTTGAGATGTATGTTAATAAATCTAACACGGCTAAGTATGCCATTGACCAGATCGGAATATTTTTTTCGGTTAATCCGCTTACTGCAACCGGCTCCTCACCACTTCTTGTCACACCTCAAATCGTAAGTCCTTCAGGAACATATATAACAGATACGCTCAATTGGACATTAATCTCAGGAACCTTTATGGCCGACTCGGCCTATTCCTATATAACTATCGGAAATTTTAAAAATGATGCCAATACAAATTTGGTAGATCCATTGCATGGAGCTGCAACGCAATGTTATTATTTATTTGATGATATTTTTATCACACGCAACATAGCTGTTTCCGGAAATCCAACTATTTGTGCAGGTCAGACTGCCAGTCTATCTGTAAATGGTAATGGACCTTATAACTGGTCTCCTGCGACAGGACTAAGTGCAACCAGCGGCAATACAGTAATTGTAAATCCTATAATTACAACAACGTATTCCGCATACGATCAATGCAGTCAAACCACAAAGACATTTACAGTAACTGTTAATCCATCGCCCACCGTCGCTGTAACCGGAACTTCGCCCATCTGTGAGGGAAGCATTGCAACCTTAACAACATCAGGAGGCGGAAGCTATAGCTGGAGTACAGGAGCAAGCACTGCGACAATTTCAGTTACTCCATCCTTAACAACCATGTACACAGTTACAGTATCAAATGGGCAATGCTTTACAATTGACTCTCTCCGAATTATTGTAACAACTGTGCCCGTTGCCAATGCAGGTGTTGATGACACCATTTGTAGCGGACAAACAGCAACCCTGTCCGTTTCAGGGTCAGCCACCGGAGGATACGTATGGAACACAGGAATAACTTCACAGAGTATAAATGTTTCCCCTATAATTAATACTGTTTATTCTGTTACTGTTTCAAACGGATCCTGCATAGATATTGATTCTGTTATTGTGATTTCAAATACTTCCCCTACTGCTATTGCAAGCGGCAGCACGACAATACTTCAGGGGCAAGGTGCCGTGTTGTCTTCATCAGGCGGCTCGACATATCACTGGTCACCCTCTACCGGACTTAGTTGTAACACCTGTCAATATCCATTGGCCTCTCCACAATACACTACAACATATTGTGTATTAGCTACAGATACGAACGGGTGCTCGGACACAGCATGCGTAACAATTAATGTTTCTGAAATAATATGTGGTGAGCTTTTTGTTCCCAATGCATTTTCCCCAAACAATGATGGGGAAAATGAAGAAGAATGTATTTTTAATGCTTGTATAAAAAAGATTTACTTCGTTATTTATGATCGCTGGGGAGAAGAAGTGTTTGCAACTACCGATCCAAACGAATGTTGGAATGGAATGTATAAAGGCACAATAATGAACTCTGCTGTTTTTACTTATTACATGGAGGCAATAACAATTCAAAATGAATCAATAACCAAAAAGGGAAACATTACATTGATTAGGTAATAATCCTTTGCAAAATTTTCTTTTTCTACGGCTGATCTATTTTATCAAATTTATATTTCCAATTTTCAACTTGAAAATTTTGACCTACAGGAAAACCAATTGCTGAGCACTTACAAAACACTTGATAAAAATGTATTGTATAATCTTGAGAACTATTTTATTTCATTTTTAAAAAGGTGTTGATAAAAAATAACATGGATTCCCGCTTAAAAAAGTTTAAGTAAGAACTGGAATCTCTAAGGAAAAAACACTAAAGCATTGCGCGTTTCGCTTTTGTAAGTCCTATTATTACCTGCTCATATGAATGATCTATCCATTCTCTCAGCATCTTTTCACTTACACTTCCATCTGCGACAACAGTATTCCAGTGCTTTTTGTTCATATGGTAGCCGGGTTCAACACATGAATATTTTTCTCGGAGAAGGATTGCTTTCTCCGGATCGCATTTTACATTGAATGAAACCGGTCTTTCGGAAATTCCTGTAAGTAGAAACGCCTTATCAATTACTTTAAATACTAACGTGTCTTCATCAAAAGGAAAACTCTCTGTAACACCTTTCTTGGAAAGGCAGTATTCGCGCAGCTCTTCAATGTTCATCGTGCTGTGATGTCGTTGTTTTGGAATTCATTATTTCTGTCTGCCTGCGAATAGATTCTTTATGAAGCAGATCTAACAATGCTTTTACAAATTTATCATTGAGCCCAAGCGATTCTCCTGATAAAGTTCGCGTACGGAGTATCTCCACCCAGCGCTCAATCTGCAAAATAGTTATGTTGTGATCTCTTTTATATTCTCCAATTTTTTCAATGATCTCCATTCTTTTGGAAAGTGTGCTCAACAATTCCAGGTCAATATCATCCACCACACTTCTCAACTGCTCCAGCGTTTCCTGGAATTCAATATTATCGCTTGTTCTTTTTCTGAAAGAAAGTCCAGAGAATAATTCTCTCAATTGCGCAGGTGTTATCTGTTGCTCTGCATCACTCAATGCAACTGCAGGATCAATGTGTGATTCTATCATTAATCCATCCATATCAAGATCCAGCGCTTTTTGTGAAACCTCAGCAAGCATATGTGTATTGCCACATATATGACTTGGATCACAAATTATCGGAAGGGTTGGGAAAAGTGTTTTCAACTTTATTGGTAATTGCCATTGTGGAGGATTCCTGTATGCTGTTTTTTCGAAAGAATAAAAGCCGCGATGCGCTGCCATAATTTTTGTGACGCCCGCTTTGTTGATCCGCTCAATTGCTCCGGCCCATAAAGTAATATCAGGATTTACAGGATTCTTAATTATTACCGGGATATCAATACCGTGCAAGACGTCTGCAATTTCCTGCACATAAAAAGGGTTCACTGTTGTTCGTGCACCTATCCACAGTATGTCAATATTATTTTTAAGTGCTTCTTCTACATGATGCGCATTAGCCACCTCAACGGTTAACAGCATTCCCGTCTGTTCTTTTACTTTTTTTAACCATTCGAATGCGATGCTACCCACGCCCTCAAAAGTTCCGGGGCGGGAACGCGGTTTCCATACCCCTGCTCTAAAAACTGAAACAATTCCCAGTTCTTTAAGCCCAAGAGCAGTCGCCATCACCTGGTCCTCACTCTCAGCACTGCAAGGGCCGCTGATAAGCAAGGGTCTTTTTATTCCCGGCAGCCATTCTTCGAGTGCTTTTATCTTCTTTTCATTCGTCATCTTATCCGGTAAATCTTATACAAATATACATGCAACCGGTTTAAGTCTGATAATACCAGGAATTGGCTTGCTTTTTGCTGTTTTTTCTGCATTATTTGCTTTTATACTAAAGTCCATATAATAAGCGTTGCATTAGAGTATATCAGGAAAATTTCGTAACTTGAATTCCTTTTTTAAGTATTTAATCAGTAATGAAAAGATTAGTTTTTATACTACTTTGCTTAGCATCCTTAAGTTCTTTTGCCACTCACAACAGAGCCGGAGAAATTACATATAGATTAGTCAGCGGTCTTACCTACGAGATAACAATTACTACTTATACAAAACAAAGCAGTCCGGCCGATCGATGCGACCTTACGGTTTATTTCGGTGATGGAGATAGTGCAATTTTTTACCGAATCAATGGGACATCTTTTACACTCTGCGGAACAACTATTCCCGATGGAGAGAACGTAGGAACAGACATTAAAAAGAATATTTACAGGGGGCAGCACACTTATCCGGCACCATACACTTATCGAATCTCTATGCAGGATCCTAACCGTGTTGCTGACATCAACAACATTCCCAATTCGGTTAACGTACCTTTTGCACTCGAAACAATTTTAGTCATAAATAGTATTTTAGGTGCCAACAGTTCTCCTGTATTGCTTAATCCCCCCATCGATAACGCCTGTACTAATGTGTGTTTTTATCATAATCCCGGAGCATATGATCCCGATGGAGATAGCTTGTCTTACAGTTTAACCAGTAGTATAGTTTCCGCCGGCACCCCCATCTTGGGTTATACTGTTCCTCCAACAAGCAGTACAATTTTTATTGATGCCGTTACCGGAGATTTTGAATGGTGCACGCCAACTTCCACAGGTATTTACAATATTGCGATACTCATTGACGAGTGGAGAAAAGTAGGCACAAGTGTTTTTAAAGTAGGCAGCGTACTCCGGGATATGCAAATTGATGTGAGTGCTTGCAACAACAATCCCCCTGTCATTGCCAATATAATTGATACCTGTATTGAAGCGAGAAGCACTTTGACAATGACCGTTACTGCAACAGATCCGAATGGAGATAATCTTACACTGTCTGCTACTGGTGGTCCTATGTCTGCAGTGCCTCCTCCTCTAGCAACATTTCCTTTAACTATTGGCCCTCAGCCATTAAGTGCTGTATTCAATTGGACCACAGATTGTGAACACGTTCGCAGTCAGCCATATATCGTATCCTTTAAAGCGGTTGATGTGGGCAATCCCAACCTGGTTGATTTTGAGACAGTGAAAATTACTGTTATTGCGCCGGCCCCGAAAAATCCTATTGCAGCGCCATCAGGTACTTCAATGAATATTCGATGGAGCCCAAGTATATGTAACCCAACTAACAATAAGTTTATCGGCTACAGAATATACAGAAAAAGCGGAGCAACGGGATGGAGTCCCGGGCATTGTGAAACAGGCGTTCCGGCATACACCGGATTTGTTAAAATTGCGGATCGCTCACTTTCAGGAGGATTTACAATATTGGATACAACTTATACTGATAATAATAACGGCGCAGGATTGATCCATGGACTAACCTACTGTTACAGGATAGTGGCTTACTTTAAGGATGGGGCTGAGAGTTATTCATCTGTTGAAACATGTGCGGAATTGATCAATGATGTTCCCATCATCACCAATGTTGATGTAGTAAGCACAGGAACGAATGATACTATTTTTATTAAATGGAAAAAGCCTGTAGTAGGTCCTGTTGATTTCGATACCGTTGCAAATCCGGGCCCATATCAATTCAAGATCTATCAATCAAGAGGATTCAATCTCGCAAACCCTGTATTGATACATACTTATACAAGTCCGGTCTTTCTATCATGGAACGATTCTACCTATACATCCGTGTCCTTAAATACGAGAGATAGCGCCTATAGCTACAGAGTGGATTTTTATTCAAACGGCAATCTCATTGGCAATTCCCATATTGCATCGTCGGTTTACCTCAATATAAATCCATCCGACAATCAACTTACATTAAACTGGCAGGCGAATGTTCCCTGGAGCAATAAACTGTATTATATTTATAAAGAGATTGCAGGAGTATATACGCTGTACGATAGTACCGCATCAACATTGTATGTCGACAATGGATTGGTAAACGGCACAGAGTATTGTTATTATATTGAATCAAAGGGTGAGTACTCGGATCCCGATATAGAAAAACCGCTTTTTAACACCTCAGAGAGAAAATGTGGTACGCCCATTGATCTCATTCCTCCCTGCGCTCCGCAGCTTACAGTGATCCCGAATTGCGATGCGTTTGAAGATTTTTTACGTTGGAACAATCCAAACAATGTATGCTCTGACGATGCTATGTTTTATAAAATTTATTACACTCCTATACAAGGTGAAACTCCTGTCATTATTGCAACTGTAAACAACCTTGCCGATACTACTTATATTTACTCCAACCAAACATCAATTGCGGGCTGCTTTGCTGTTACAGCAGTTGACTCCAGTGGTAATGAAAGCCCGATAACATCCATGTTCTGTGTCGACAACTGTCCTATTTATGAGTTGCCAAACGTATTCACACCAAATTTCGATGGGACGAACGATAAGTTTACGCCGTTGAGACCTTATCGTTACATAAAAGATATTGATATAAAAATTTATGACCGCTGGGGCTTACTGATGTTTTCAACAACCGATCCTAACATTAACTGGGATGGAAAAAATATGGATACAGGAAAACTATGCGTCGATGGAACTTATTTTTATACCTGTACGGTAAATCAAATACGTGTAAACGGTATAGTGCCTCGAGAGCTTAAAGGATTTATCCAGATTATCGACGGAAACAAAAAAGGCTCCAATAACTAATCATTCGTGTTTACCGGCATCATAGAAACCACGGGCATTGTAAAAGCATTGCGGAGAGAAAATAATAATCTTTTCATTTCAATAGAAGCGCCTTTTACTTCCGAACTAAAAATAAATCAAAGCATTGCCCACAACGGAGCATGCCTCTCCGTTGTTGATATAGAAAAAAATATTTATTCAGTAGTTGCAATTGAAGAAACACTTCAGAAAACAAATTTGTCAGAATTAAAAATTGGCGACAGCGTTAACCTTGAAAGGTGTTTGCGTGTAGGAGACAGACTTGACGGGCATATGGTGCAGGGACATGTTGATTGCGCAGCGGTATGCACACATGTAAAAGAAACGAATGGCAGCTGGCTCTTTACATTTCAATATCCCGATAACAAAAATTTCGTCACAGTTGAAAAAGGATCTGTTTGCGTTAATGGCGTGAGTCTTACTGTTGTTAATTCGCAATCAAGTTCATTTTCCGTGGCTATAATTCCTTATACATTCGAACACACGAACTTTAAGAATATTAAGAATGGTGACGCAGTAAATATTGAGTTCGATATTCTCGGAAAATATGCTGCAAAGTTATTGCAGCTACAGGATCAATCCTAAAACACTTTAGAAGCAACTTTTTTAGTAGACTCCGAAGTTCCCATTGTATAAAAATGCAAACAAGGCACTTTAGCTTTTATCAATTCTTTACTTTGCTGAATGCACCATTCGACTCCTGCTTGCCTTACTTCAGTATCCGTTTTACATTTTTCTACCTCTTCCAATAATTCTTGAGGAATATCTATATGAAAAAGCTTAGGCAGAACAGTCGCCTGTTTTTTTGTGCTTAATATTTTAAGTCCGGGAATAATTGGAATATTAATTTCTGCAGCGCGGCATTTTTCAACAAATTCAAAATACTTTTTATTGTCAAAAAACATTTGTGTTACAATATACTCCGCGCCCGCTTCAACTTTACTTTTTAAATGCTTAAGATCAGATGTCATATTTGGTGCCTCAAAATGTTTTTCAGGATACCCTGATACTCCAATGCAGAAACTAGTTGGCGCGGGTTCTATTAAATCGTCATGGGCATATTTCCCCTTGTTCATCCTTGTTACCTGCTTAACAAGATCAATTGCATAATGATGTCCGTTAGGCTCAGGAACAAAAGTTGGTTCTGTTTTAATTGAATCTCCTCTGATCGCCAATACATTATCTATCCCTAAAAAGTGGAGATCAATTAATGCGTTCTCGGTTTCCTCAACAGTAAATCCCCCGCAAATAATATGTGGCACTGCATCAATTTTGTATTTATTCATTACAGCCGCACATATAGCAACTGTTCCCGGACGTTTACGAATGGATATCTTTTCCAGATATCCTCCATCTCTCTTTTTATAAATATATTCTTCGCGATGATAGGTAACATCGATAAAGGCCGGATTAAACTCCATAAGCGGATCAATGCCTTCATATATAGATTGTATCCCCTTGCCTTTTAATGGAGGAAGAATTTCAATGGAGAATAGTGTTCCCTTGGACTGATTAATATGCTCAATGACTTTCATTAGTATTTATTTGCGGGGACAAAGGTAAGTATAACGGCTATAAAATACTATTTAGCTTGTCTTAGAGCAGGGTCTATCTTAAATGCCTTCTCAAAGTACTCATCCGCCTTTTGTTTATCCCCCATGTTTTGATAAGTAATGGCAATATTTAAATACGATTGAGCACTCTCAGGTTTTAGCTGCAAAGCCTGTTCAAATGCTTTTAACGATGAGGGAAAATCTTTTTTCATGGCATATGCTATTCCTAAATTCTCATATGCACTGCCATCTTTAGGATTATACTTAACGGCTACGGTAAGATACTTAATGGCATTTTCAAAATCTCCTTTCATTTTTCCATATACAGTTCCCAAGGCCGATTGTGTGTTGATATGAGTCGGTTGTAGCCTTAACACATTGCTAAACGCAACTATTGCAGAATCTGCCATTCCCAATTCCTGGCATATCATTCCTTTTGCATAAAAAGCATGGTGAAATTTTGGATTGATCGCAACCGAAGCGCTGACCTCGTTAAACGCTATCTTAAGTTTATTTATTCTGTCCGGGTTATTTTTATCGCCGAGCATCATGTTGAGTAATGTATTACCATAGTAATATCGGATCTTGGCGCTGTTAGGAACCGTCTTTGCATCGGCAGAAAAAAGAGTGACGTTATCTTTCCAATCCTTATTCCTGGATATTGTTTTGAATGAGTACCCGCCAACAATAATAAATAATATTACCAGCAGAGTAGAGTTCGGTTTTGTCAGCTGAGGTGTCTTAAAATATTTTACTCCAAAATGCGCTACCACCAGGCAAAATGCCAATGACGGCAAAAATAAAAATCGTTCCCCCATTGGCGCTCCGATATTAAATACAATGTTTGACACAATGGAAATACTAAAAAGATAAAACAGGATACAATACGCAACAATGCTTTTGTTCCTGATATTTTTTACAGCGTAAATTCCTAGTACGATATAAATTACCAGAGGCGAAATTGCTTTGATGTTCCCAAACCCTATGATTGGAATCTGGTTAAAAGAGTAATCACACGATAAGGGATTTGGATAGAACAACATCATTAAATATTTACCAAGTATGTGGATGATGGTCGCGTACTTATCACCAAGGGAGGCGTTCACAAACGGATTCTCCATTACATCGGGATTGTCCCTGTCACCAATGATCCCAACAAGACTCGTTCTGATGACAAAATAAATAACAGCCGTAGCGAGGAATGGTATTGAAGCAATAATACTTTCCTTGAAATTTTTTCCAGTAAAACAGAAAATTGTCATAGGAATGATGGCGAAAAATGTCATTCCATTTTCCTTAGCTAATAATGAAAGAAAATAAGATACAATACCATAAACAAGGTGTAATTTTTTATTCGTCCTTAAATACCTAAACAAGTATAGCAGTGTAAGACAAAGGCCCAGGAAGCTTAATATTTCATCGCGGCTTTTTATATTAGCAACTACTTCGGTATGTATCGGGTGCGCTGCAAACAATGCACTTGTAATTGCACACAACCAAAAATTTTCTGGGAATATTTCTTCCAGCATTTTAAATAAAACAATAATGGTAAGCGCATACAAAAGCATATTTACTAAATGCCCAATAAATGGATTTGCGCCAAAAAATTGGTATTCAATTGCAAATGTGATTAGTGATAGTGGCCTGTAACGTCCGCCGCCTAACTCAAGCCCTTTATCATATATCCCGGCAAAAAAATCTTCCGTAAGTAATTTTGGAATGCCCTTTATTCCCTGTTTGGTATACTGGTTGTCTGTGATGCCCACAGAATCATCGAAAGCATAATCGTGGCCAAGGGTATTGATATAAAGTACGCAGGGAAGAATGAAAAGAATGCCAAGTATTGTATTCCGGAATTTTTTCTTGTCCGCAACACTCCCATTAGCGCCGGCACCGTAATTTTGCCTGCCTTTCCCTGCCTTTTTTTCCACTTTCATTGTTGCCCGACCTTTATATCCATTTTTTACAAATCTATATATATTCAAAACTACAGCGATTAAACGTCGTTTACGTTTTTTTCGTACCTTGCTTTAGATACCTATAATCATAGTAAAAGTAGCCATTACTTATAATGTCGCCCACTTAAACTACTGAAAATATGTCTGTAGAGCTTTCAATAGTAACCACCATTTATAATGATGCTGACATCGTCCCAATTCTTGTAAAAGAACTTCTGGGCCAAGTTAAAAAATTAGAAGTCTCTTACGAAATCATTTTAGTAAACGACTCCAGCCATGACAATAGCGAAGAGGCTATAAAAAAAGTTTGCTCGGAAAATAGTTTTGTAAAAGGCTTGAGCCTCGCAAGAAATTACGGACAGCAAATAGCCATAAGCGCCGGGATGAGGTCTGCCATTGGCAAATATGTTATTATCATTGACGGAGACCTGGAAAATCCGGTGGAGGCTATCCCCGCCCTTTACCACAAAATAAAAGAAGGTTACGATATTGTTTACACCACCGCTCCAAAAAGACAGTCGTTTGTGAAAAAAATTACTTCTGACGCTTTTTGGCTGGTGATATGTAAATTATTAAAAATAAATATTGTAAAAAACCAACTGCTACTTAGAATTATGTCGCGGAGGTTGGCAGACTATTACAACACATATGGTGAGATAAGCAGAAGTGTTGCAGGGATCGTGCACGACATTGGTCTAAAGTACACACAAATGGAAGTGCAGATGAATAAAAGAAAATCGGGAAGAAGTAATTATACTTTTTATAAACGGCTAAATATTTTTATTGATATTGTACTTAACCTTTCCACCGCACCGTTAAACTTTGTTATATTTTTAGGGATATTTACTTTTTTTGGCTCTTTACTTGTCTCTGCATACTACATATACATTTATCTTACACAGGGTACAATTCTTGGATTTACTTCTACCATTTTATCCATATTCTTTTTTGGAAGCATTATTGTCTTTACTCTTGGAATTATATCCAGGTATTTATCATTAATTTATCTTGAGGTAAGAAACAGACCTTTGTTTTTAATTAAAGAGACGTTCAATCTATGAACACTGATAAAATAATTCAGGATCAGATAAAAATTTACAAGGATAATTTCCTTCAAAATAAGGACACATCGCTTGGCACGTTTCAGAATAACAGGGAAACCCAACACTTAAGATTCGAGCGTATTGTAAGGCCGTTTAAGGATATTCTCAATGAGAAAGTTTCCTTCCATGATGTTGGCTGCGGTGTTTGTGATATGCACCACTACCTGAATTCGCAAAACATAAAACACGACTATAGCGGGACCGAGATCTTGCAGGAAATGATAGATCATGTAAAACAAAAAAATCCATCAATAAAAATTTACAAGCAGGATCTCCTTAATATGGACAACCCGCCTAAATACGACATTGTTGTTTTTAGCGGAGGATTGTATTTGCCGGGGAACATTCCACAGGACGAATGGAAAAAATTTGTTTTCAATATCGCTGATAAAATGTTTCAAATGTGTAATATAGGTATGTCGTTTAATTTACTTACTACTTATAGTACTTTTAAAACACCAACTCTTTTTTACCTTGACCCAAAAGAGATGTTCGATCATTGTGTAACCAACATGTCCAGGTTCGTTAATCTTGATCACAGTTATCCTTTGTATGAATGGACAATCTCTGTTTTTAGAAAAGAATACATTGACAAACAATACCCTCAACCCGAATTTCAGAAATACCTTGGCAAATAAATATTAAAACATTTATAGAGTGAAAAATACCATTATAGTTGGAAGTGGCCTCTCGGCATTGATGCTTGCAAGGATGATCAAAAAATACAAAGACACCGGTTCTAAAATTTATGTGATTGAACGGGAAGCTTCTGTTGGCGGACAATTTGGAAGTATTAATTACGGACAGCGCGGCTACTTTGATTATGGAATGCATATTTATTATGAATCGTGTGTACCTGAAATAGATACACTTTTTACTTCACTATTGCCGGATGATAAATGGAACCCATTGGTTGGTAATTATAAGGATGCCGCAGGGATATTTGTAAATGGCCGCCTTCAAAAAGATACTCCCTATATTGATCTGAGAACTATCTCTGAAGGAAAGAAAAGAGAGTATATCGCAGATCTTTTGCTTCACATCAGTAAAACGCATAATCAACAGCTACCGCCGGAGAATAACGCTTATGATGTATTAACGAACCATTATGGTAAATTAATTACAGATGAGGTATTCGTTCCTGTTCTTCAAAAACTTTACCTCAATCACGCTTCAAAATTAGATGAGATGGCAACAAAACTTACTGCCATAAATCGTATTGCTTTATTTGATACTGAATTGATGCTCGACCTGATGAAATCAGATGAGTTAAGAGCCAGGCTTTGCTTCCCTAACCAATATACACTGCCTCCTTATAGAACAGACAATCAAAAAGGATTTTATCCAAAAGAATATGGAATGTTCAGGGTGCTGGATAAATTTAAAGAAAGTTTAGAGCAGGATGGTGTTGTGTTTTTAACCAGCGCAATGATAACTAAACTGAACATCGAACAACAGCGTGTAAAAAGTATTTCTATAAAAGAGGAAAAGGGAGAATCCACATTGGAAGACATTAATGAAATATACTGGACTGCAGGCTTGCCTCCTTTAGCAGCTTCACTGGGCGTAAATATGCAGGGCTTTAACTATGACAAACGCCCTCAGTCCTATTATGTAAATTTCCTTTTCGATAAAAAACCGGAAATGGACCTGCTGTATTATTTTTATTGTTTTGAAAAGGGAAATCGTTCTTTCAGGGTAACAAACTATTCTAATTATTGTCCCGGCGCAAACAATGGACGAGGGTATCCGGTATGCGTTGAGGTATGGCCGGAAGCAGAAGATACGGAGATCGAGAACATTGCGACAAAAGAACTAAAACAGTTTGGAGTAATTGACGACAGCTATAAAATACTTTTTGTTCAAAAAGAAAAAGTGCATGGCGGGGGATTCCCTTTGCCGACAATTACAAATGTTTCAAATATGAACACGATACGCGAAAAGATCGAGGAAAAAGAAATTAAAAATATAATTCCAATTGGCGTAATGGCTGAAAAAAATGTCTTTTTTATAAAAGATATTCTGATCGATGCCTATTCAAAAGTAACAAACAGATAGTAACAATGAGAATCGACAAACTACCATTCTACTGGAGGCTGAAAGAAAAAGGAAGCAAAAATATAGTTCCTGATCATCAACCTTTTGAATTTGATTTTATTGAATCCGTACAGTTGCTGATCCAAAAAAGAGATAAAAAAATTCTCGATCACCTGGAAGAAATATATAAAGCTGAATATAATATTGGGTATCTGCAGGATATCAATGAAATTGCAAAGCCTTATGGCAAAGACTTTATGGATTTTATTGAGACGGTTCTTTCATCATGGGGTTCAAAAACAAAAAATATACTTGAAGTTGGCTGCGGAGGATGCACCATTTTAAGTCAACTCAAAGATAAAGGCTACGAAGTGATAGGTATCGACCCTAGCCCCATCGCAGTGCGCGATGGAGAAAAAAAATCCATCAGGGTAATCGGAGAATTTTTTCCTACCGACAAATATACCGACAAAGTGGATCTCATTTTTCACTCTGATGTGATTGAGCACGTGAGCGATCCGATTAAATTTTTGAATGATCAGAAAAATCAATTGTCTCCCGATGGATTGATCATTATTTCTTTACCCGATGCGAATGAAGGAATAGAAAAGGGAGAACTATCAATGGCAATGCACCAACACCTTAATTACTTTGACAACGAATCACTAAGAAACACAGTTGAAGCAGCGGGCTTAAAAGTATTAACCATTGAAACGGCTAAGTATGGCGGCTCATTGTATTGCTGCGCGCAAAACCAACCAACAAGTAATTTCGAGGCTAAAAAAGGAAAAAGCAAATTTGATGCGTTCAATAAAAAACTAGATATAAATATCAAAAAGGTTGCTGCCCAAATCCAGAAAGCTTTCGAAACAACGGAAAGTTCCGTAGGATTTTATGTTCCTTTAAGAACACTTCCGTATGTGGCGCTTTTAAATAAGTATGACGGGTTTCGTTTTTTCGATGATACAAATCACTGGTATAATCGCGCTTTCGATGGAACAGAAGTTTATATCGAAAATTTCAATGATCTGAAAAATAAACCCGTAACGGATCTTTTTATTATGTCGCTCACTTTTGGGGATGTGATAAAAAAGAAAATAGAATCTCAGATCCCTGGAATAAAAAACATTACACTTTTACGGGAAATTATTGAGGAGAATTAATCATTGAAATGAAAGCCGTTATTCTGCAATCTAATTATATCCCATGGAAAGGATACTTCGATCTGATCAACGATGCGGATATTTTCTGCTTTTATGATGAAGTACAGTATACAAAAAACGACTGGCGAAACAGGAATAAAATATATTCAAAGAACGGACTACAGTGGCTCACCATTCCCATCGAAAAAGATGCGGTAAAACAAAAGATCAGTGAGGTTAGATTGCCTGATGACTGGGAAAAGAAACACCTGGAGACAATAAAAATGACCTACAGCAGGGCACCGCATGTTTCCCAGCTTACTGAGTTGTTGGAAGATATTTATGCGGAGAAAAAATTTGAATTACTAAGTGAGTTCAATCAATACTCCATAAAAAAAATTGCGGAGTTCATGGGCATCAAAACAAAATTTGTTAATTCGGCTGACTATGAACTAAAGGGAGACCGCGTATCGAGGCTTATTAACCTAATCAAGGATCTGGGGTCAAATGAATATATTTCCGGTCCATCTGCAAAGGATTACCTGATAAACTCTGAGGGTGTTTTCAACGAGAGCAATATTACTCTGATCTACAAAAACTACCCCCAATACCCAGAATACAAGCAGCTAAAAGAACCTTTTGAACAGTATGTATCTGTTATTGATTTGCTTGCCAATGTACCATTAGAGAAAGTAAAACATTATATTTGGGGGCAATGAGCGCCGACTACATTAATTTTAACAAACCCTACTTAACCGGGAAGGAAGCACATTATTTATATCAGTCCGTTTTATCAGGAAAAATTTCCGGCGATGGTATTTTTACAAAGAAATGTCATGAATTTTTTAAGACTAAATATGGTTTTAAAAAAGTTCTTCTCACCACCTCTTGTACAGATGCGCTGGAGATGGCCTCGATACTGATAAACGTAAAACCCGGAGACGAAGTCATCGCACCCTCCTATACTTTTGTTTCAACTGTAAATGCATTTGTATTACGCGGCGCAAAAATTGTTTTTGTTGACAGCATGAGGGATTCTCCTAACATGGACGTTAGCAAGATCGAAGAACTGATCACCCCTAAAACCATAGCGATATTACCTGTTCATTATGCAGGTATAGCCAGCGACATGGATGCAATTATGGAAATTGCAAAGAAAAATAATCTTTTTGTTATTGAAGATGCTGCGCAGGCGATAGACTCTTATTACAAGGGAAAAGTATTGGGCAGTATTGGCGACTTTGGAACCTTTTCATTCCATGAAACTAAAAATATTATTTCCGGAGAAGGAGGATTACTTACAATAAACAATGAAAAATATTTTGACCGCGCAGAAATAATTCGTGAGAAGGGGACCAACAGATCTGCCTTTTTCAGAGGAGAAATTGATAAATATGGATGGGTAGATGTGGGCTCTTCTTTTCTTCCATCCGATATTATTGCAGCATTTTTATACGCTCAATTGGAGAATATTGATGATATACAGGGAAAAAGAAAACACATCTGGAAACAATATCATGCGCAGTTAAAGGCCCTGGAAGAAAAAAATTATATTCAACTTCCGCATATCCCCGAGTACGCCACTAACAATGCACATATTTTTTATATAGTATGTAAAAGTCTTGAAGAAAGAACAAACCTGATTTTGGCTTTAAAGGCATCAAACATTGATGCTGTGTTCCATTATCTCTCTTTACACAAAAGCCCATTCTATGCTGATAAACATGATGGCAGACAACTTCCTAACTGCGATAGGTTTTCGGATTGCCTGCTAAGGCTGCCCTTGTTTTATGAGCTTACTGATGAAATGATAAACAAAATTGTTAGTGTTATCAATAAGTTCTATCTAAAGAAGTAAAAGAACAACCCTTTAAATGATAAACGAGAGATTAAGTTCGTTCTTCTTGGATAAAAAATCTCGGATTTCTTTTTCAAAATTATTTTTCGCATCACTTCTTTTCAAAATTATTTTATTTGTTTTCCTCAACTACTTTCACAACTCGTTTGGGTTCGGACATAAAAAAGAAGGATTGTTTATCTATGGAAATGATACAAAAAGTTACCTGGAAACAATTGAAAACCTGGTTGATCAAAAAATTTATTCAATAGGCGACAGCCCCTCTGCATTCCGAATGCCGGGGCTGTTGCCAGTATATATGCCTATATATATTCGCCTGCCAAAGGCTATTGCACATCAGTTTTTTATTATACTCCAGGTAATTGCCGATGCGCTTATAGCTGTAATTATTTTCAAACTTTTATCACTTTTATTTCCGGGGAATATAAAAATTTCTTTTGGCGCCTGGCTGCTATATATTGTTTCAGCCTACACCTCCACCTACTCTCATTATTTTTTACCAGAAATCTTTGCAACATTGGCATTAACGGCTTCTACTCTTTTCTTGTTACAATTTTTGTCCGGATTTTCATTAGTCAAAATTTTTATTTCCGGGATTTTTATGTGCTGGTTTGTTTTTCTGAAACCTGTTGGTATTGTATTCATTGCAGTAATACCACTACTCATTGCTATTTATATTTTACTGGGCAATATGACAAAAGACAGATTTATTCTTTGGATAAAATCCAGTCTTATTTACGTTTCCTTCTTTTTGATCTTCGATACATGTTGGATCATTCGAAACTATAACACCTTCAAAACATTCACGCCTCTTACCTCTGCCTTCAACAGCGAAAGCAGCGACTTCGCCATGAAGAAATTTTTTATGTCTACAGGCCTTTCATTTCAGGCCTTTAACGGACAAGACCATTTAGCATGGTTTGCTTATAAAGAAGGGGATAAATTCTTTAATAAATCTTTCTCGGGTTCAGACCCATTTCCTGCATGGATATTTACAAGCAAGTTTAATTTAGATTCATTGCGAACCCTGAGAACAATATATTGGTCAATGTCAGAAACTACAGACCATGTGCAGAGAGCACAACTAAATGAGCGATTTAAGAAAGCCATATTATCCTATACAGAAAGTTTTAAACAGGAACATCCATTCCACTCTTACATCACTGTTAATCTTGTTTTCCTGAAAAAACTTTTTTTTATTAAAGCGGCGTATGGATTGCCGCTGACAGGAAAAGATGTATTCCAAAAAGGAGTAAGAATACTATATGTGCTTTTTTACTACTTTATTGTTATTGGATTCTTTTTATTTTCAATACTATTTCCATTCCGTAAACAAAAAAGAACCCCGATGGTTATTTCAATGTTGTTAATTTGCTGGGGGATAATCCTCTCATTAGTTCTCCTGGGAGCTATTGAAAACAGGTATCTTGTGCCGGTATATCCATTACTATTGGTGCTTTCAGTAATGTTTTATAAAGATCTGCTTTCGCTTTTAAGAGGAAAAATCTTTCAACCCAACCTCATCAATGAAGAATTTTTTTCTGAAAAATAAGAGCCTGCTTTGCTGTTGCGTAATTCTTATAATATATCTATCTCCTAATATATTTTTTCCGCACAAGGCAAAATACCTTATACACGATAATCTCGACTCTAATGTTATCTGGTACAAAAACCTGGCAGAAAGCGGAAAAATTTTTTCCGCCAATCATGAAATAATTTCCAGATCACTGGGCGGTATTGAAAGAGGTTGTTATCCCAGTGAATTTAATTTTATTATCTGGCTATATTTTTTCTTTTCTCCACTATTCGCCTATAATATCAATATTATTTTAATTCATCTTGTTGCTTTTATAAGCATGTATTTTTTCTCGAGGAAATACTTATTTAAGCAGCAGCATGATTCGTATGCCTTATTTACCGGCCTGCTGTTCTCGTTAACCCCCTTTTGGCCCTCGGGAATGCTTAGTATTGCAGGCCAGCCATTATTATTATATGCATTCCTCAATATTCTTTTTCATAATGAGAATAATTGGAAGAACTGGACAATAATTATTTTGTTCCCGTTTTTTTCTTCGCTTTTATATAGCAATTTGTTTTTCGCCATCCTGTTGTTTGCTGGCGGATTTGTTTATACTGTGAAGTCAAAAAAAATAAACATTTATTTTTTTCTTGCTCTTGCCTTGTTTTCTTTTATTGCCGTTATCACAGATTACCGTCTTTTCACAATGGAATTTATTGACCACTTTGAGGCTCAAAGACAACAATTAACGGAAAACCCGGGGACCTTAAATTTAAAGGGGTTGATCGGAGTTTCATTCCTTCTATTCTTAAAAGGTCAGTACCATTTCTATGGCACGCAGTTTCCCTTTGGGCTTCTCCTCACAATTCCTGCACTGATAGTTGGAGATAAAAAAAATAAAATTGTTATTGTACTATTATTTGTCGTTGGATACCTGCTCGCATTTACCAGCATGGCCCCTGCTTTAAAATCACTTCCAATAGCCAAATACCTTAACTCAATTAATCTGCGGTTTTATGGATTGCTCCCTTTACTTTGGTTTTGCGTAATTGGTTACTCGGCGTCAATACTTCTAACTGGCAAAAGTCAATATAGTTATATTGTTTTAGGCTCCTTCCTGTTAATGGGAATAAATTCACTCACTTCTTTTTACTCAAAAGATTATCAAGGAGGAGGAGACTATGTTAAAAACAGTTTCTCAAAAACTATATTGAATAATAAAACCCCTGGCCATGCGACTTTTGAAGAATATTACAGAATAAAAGACTTTGATAAAATAAAAACCAAAATTGTCCCGGGCGATTACTATATCGTATGCCTTGGTTTTGTACCGGAAATAGCTCAGTTCAATGGGTATAATACACAGGGCGGATATTATGTTTATTATTCTAAAAAATATGCTGAACTGGTTTATTCTATCCAGGAAAAGGAATTTAAAAAATTAGGTAAAAAAAATGTACAAAAGAGATGTTATTTTGAGAGTGCTGAATTAAAAAATAATATTATTAAAAACCTCGATTGGGATTTCAAAAAATTAAAAGAGATCGGAACCAAATATGTTTTTAGTATAAGGAGGATCGAAAATGAAAGCCTTTCTTTGAAAGAAGAATTTCCTGAGCAAGGAATTTATGTTTACTCGATATTATAAAGAAGGGTCAGCGCATTTCTCCTCTCAAAGGAGTAGCCAATAGTTTCTTTACTTCTTTCTTTGAATCAGAGTTAGCGATCAAATACATGAATTTTGCTACCGCAGCTTCCGTTGTAATATCCGCCCCACCAATGATTCCAATTTTTTCAAGTTCTGCGCTTGTTTCATATTTCCCTTGCTCCACCCCGCCTGCATTACATTGAGTTACGTTAAAAATTACCAAGCCATTATCAACAGCTTGTTTCAAACAATTGATAAACCATTTTTCAGTAGAAGCATTTCCTGCTCCGTAAGTTTCAATGATCAAACCTTTTAATCCTTTGATCTGTACAATAGCTTCAACAACATGCTGGGTAATTCCAGGAAAAATTTTTAAAATGGCGATGGTGGCGTCAAGTAAATAATGTACACGAAGCTTTTTTTCTGCCTTAGGACTTATAGCTTGTTTATTATATTTAATATGAACTCCGGCTTCTGCAAGTGTTGGATAATTCGGTGACTGGAAAGCCTGGAAGTGTTCTGAGTTAAATTTGTGCGTGCGATTCCCCCGGTATAATTGATATTCGAAATAAATACATACCTCTGGAACTATTGGCCCGTCCTCATCCTGCGCGGCAGCAATTTCTATCGCAGTAATCAAATTTTCTTTGCCATCAGTCCTGATAATTCCTATTGGCAATTGAGAGCCGGTAAGTACAACAGGTTTGCCTAAATTCTCCAGCATAAAACTCAATGCGGATGCTGTGAAAGACATAGTATCAGAACCATGCAACACAACAAATCCATCATACTTATCGTAATTCTTTTCTATCAACCTTGCCAGTTTTACCCATACTTCCGGATGCATATTGGATGAATCAATAGGCTTCTCGAATGAAACCGAAGACAGTTCTACATTCAACCTTGATAGTTCCGGAATTTGATCAGTAAGGTGTTTAAAATCAAAAGGCTTAAGCTGTTTAGATGAAACATCCTGCATCATCCCAATAGTACCCCCGGTATAAACAAGAAGTACCTTTTGCTTTTTTGCTTTCTTAACAGTTTCTGCTTTCACGCTTAATTATTTACCGGTAAACTGCGCCTTACGTTTTTCTATAAATGCAGATGTTCCCTCTTTAAAATCTTCTGATCCAAAACATTTTCCAAACTCATCTATTTCTTTTTCGAATCCGTTAATACCATTATCGAAATAAGCATTTACACTTCTTATCACGCTTCCAATTGCCATTGGCGATTTTGATTTTATTTTTTCGATAAGCTCAATGCATTTAGGCATTAATTCCTCTGGTGTTGTAACATAATTGACCAGCCCCATTTTATGTGCGTCCTCCGCTCCTATCATATCGGCAGTCATATGTAACTCCAATGCTTTTGCTTTCCCAATATATTGTATCAGCCTTTGTGTTCCTCCATATCCCGCGATCAAACCTAGGTTTACTTCCGGCTGTCCGAATTTTGCATTATTGCTCGCTACTCTTAAATGACAGGCCATTGATAATTCACAACCTCCACCCAATGCAAAACCATTCACCGCTGCAATGATTGGTTTAGGAGAGTTTTCGATTGCATTAAACACACCCTGCCCTGCTTTCGCAAGTGCTTTACCCTGCTCCGTTGAAAGCCCCAGAAATTCAGATATATCCGCTCCAGCCACAAATGCTTTAGGCCCTGCACCGGTAATGATCATCGCCTTTACCTCATTGGTTTTTATTCCTGTCGAAACTGCTTCACCGACTTCCTGTATTGTTTGCTTGGTAAGCGCATTAAGTTTATCCGGACGATTTATGGTTATAAAAAGAATTCCGTTTTCTGTTTTAGTAAGTATATTCTGAAAACTCATAATTATTTTTTTTACTTATTATCCCGTTACGTTATCATCAAAATTTTCTGTTCTCTTTTACCCAGCCCGTTATGTAATCAACAATTGTTTTTGTTTCCGTTCCCGGTGCAAATAATTTACCTACGCCCATTTGTTGTAAAGCCTTCATATCTTTATCTGGAATGATTCCACCTCCGGTAAGCAATACATCCGTCAATTCCTTTTCTTTCATCAATGCAATGATCTTTGGGAAAACGGTCATATGCGCCCCCGATAAAATACTAATGCCAATTGCATCTACATCCTCCTGCAAGGCCGTATTAACAACCATTTCAGGAGTTTGCCTTAAGCCCGTATAAATAACTTCCATTCCTGCATCACGAAGAAATGAAGCAATGACCTTAGCCCCGCGATCGTGCCCATCGAGTCCAACTTTGGCAATTAATATACGGATAGGTCTGCTCATACATTTAAATCTATCAACGAAGATACAAACTACAATTCATCATTCACAACAGGTAATGAAACATAAAATGTAGTACCTACACTCCCTGTTGTTTCAAACCATATTTTACCTTTCGAACTCTCAACAATATTTTTAACCATTGCCAATCCCAACCCCATACCTGCCGTTTTCGTTGTGAAATTAGGCATGAATATTTTGTCCACGGATCTTTCGTTTATACCTGTTCCATTATCCTTCACTGCTACCACAACCGATTCATCCTTCAATGAAATAATTATTTCAATTTTACCGTTCCTATCTTCCGGAATGGCCTGGACAGAGTTTTTAACGAGGTTATTAAACACCCTCAGTAATTGTTCTTTGTCCGCAACAACAACACATTCCACTCCTTCACATTTATCTTTCAGAGATATGTCTATACTGTCTTTATACAATTCGACGATGTTCCCCAATATATTTTTTATGTTGATGCTCTCTTCATTCGCTTTTGGCATTTTCGCGAAATTGGAAAATTCATTCGCGATAGAAGTAAGCGAATCAATTTGTTCAATAAGCATTTTTGTTGTGCTTTCTATTTTTTCATCAATATCAGGCGATTTATTTTGCCACAATTTTTTCAAATGCTGAATACTCAGCTTCATTGGAGTAAGCGGGTTTTTAATTTCATGTGCCACCTGTTTTGCCATTTCTCTCCAGGCTATCTCCCTCTCTGAGCGGGCAAGCAACTCCGCACTCTTTGATAACTCGAGGATCATTCGGTTGTATTCTGCTACCAGATTTCCAATTTCATCTTTTTGCCTCCACTCAATAAATTCATTTGGCTTCCCCAATTTGAGTGTGCTCATTTTTTCCTGTATTATCCGGAGCGGACGCGTGAGGTAATTACTAAAGAATATGGCGATCAATACTGTCAATGCAAAAAGGAGCACGTACACATTTACAAGGGCCACAAGGAAGGATGATATTTCTTTTTCCAAGTCACTTTGCTTTGCAAAATAAGGTAAGTTCAGATAGCCAAGCACTGTCCCATTTTTATCAGTAAATGGAAGGTATCCCGACAAGTAATTTAATTTCCCGATTGCTTCATTGTGTATATATTCCGTTTTATCTTTTATGACAACCTGCTCGTACGCCTCATAATTCATTTTTGTTGACAACAATCCTTCCTCAAATAATTTTGATTGTGATGATGCCACCAGGTTTCCATTTTTATCATATAGCGTTATGTCTGTAAAAAACACATTGGAAAATTTCTTTAAAATATATGCGGCATACTCTTTAAACTGAAAGGTTTTATCGTTCTCACCAAGCAATTTGCTTTGCACTTCGATCTGCACCGAATGCATTTTTTCAGAAATAATTTCACTTGATTTTGCATTGAACTGTTTCTGAATAAAATATATGGTACCTGCTCCAAATAATAAAAGTGATATTAAAACAATACTGATCAGCAATACCTGGAGCTTATATTTAAAGCTAATTGTATTAAAAGCAAATTCATTGTTTGCAGCTAATTGCCTTATGGAAATAATTATCAGAAGAAAAAGACTAAGGAATGCGAACAGGTAAGAAAACGTAGTAACCTCATCTAAAGTTGTGCGCTCGCCCTTGCTGATCACAACAATTCCATTTTCTTCAGACTTTACCACTAAATGATTGTACCCGTCTATTTCGGCAATGAATTTTTCAGGCTTGGTTGCATCAAAGATTGCAGAACTTCTTGGGTAAATGTATTTTCCGCTTTGACTAACCAGCGTTCCGTTTTTATATTTCGCGTAAGAATAATTTTTTAGTTCAATGGTAGTATTAACTGATTTGTCAAGTAAAAGATCCGGGAATCCAATTTCTTCGCTTGACACCCTGGATTTAAAATCAATAAATACAGCCGCAAATGGAGGAGCAGATTCATTACTTCTGAATGGCAAATGTGCCATGTAATTTATTTTACCATTATCGTTTGTTATATAAAAGAAATGCTCTGAGGTTGTTTCCTCTCCCTTTGTTTCAATAAGATTATCGAATTCAAAAATATTATCAACGTGATTAAATCCACTATTAAGAACTGGATAACACATAGAATCGAAAACGGCAATTGACACGTCATATTTTTCCCAGTATCCTCCTAAATAATGCTGCTGAAATCTTTTCTCTATCTCACTGTAGTTTATAGGATGCGTTTGAAAAATTCTTTTTAATGCCGTATCTGCAGGAAGGGAATTTTCTATTTCGGAGAAAAGATGAACAGCGATGGGATCTCTTTCCACAGATAACTTATCGGCATAGGCCTCGCGAAGATCATCTTCTTTGAAACGGTTGTGTTTTAAAAATGTATGAACCGCATAAAGGGAAAATCCAAAAATCAATACTACAATTAACCAAAATGGAAATGCTGCGAGGTTCGTTCGCTGAAAAGAATAAATGATCGATACAATTACAAAGCCCCACATGATCGCTATATAATCAAGTCTCCCTTCCGACTGGCACCATATAGAATGCAAAAGAATTGCGATAACCAACGTAAACACCTCGGTAATGGTGCTCTGCTTAAATTGCAATACAACTCTTAATAGCATACTCACAATAAGAAAATAGGAAAGGAACAGACATCCCAGAATAGCCAGGGCAATATACGTTTGCGCTGTTAATGAAAACAGATTATTAATATTAAACGGAATACTTGAGTTCCTTATCAATCCCACAAAGAGTGTATTGAGACCCCACGAAAGTCTACAAGCCAAAAGGAAAATTAAAACTGATATGGTGATCTTTAATCCTGAATTAATTTTTTCTATCCAGGCACCGGGCTGAATTGTTTTATAGAGGAAATAAGATATATATAGAAACAATATTGCATTTACCAGAAAATCCCCCAGTGAAGACAGCCAAAAGGAATTTGCATCGGCAAAGTATCTTGGCCCAAACAGATCTGTTGAATAAACACTTTCAGGAAATTTAAGATAAACAGTAAGAAAGCGCAATGCGAGTAAAGTGAAAAGATAAACTGCATACGGCCACAATTTACCAATGGTTCGGCTGTATGATCTGCACTCCCGATAAAGAAAACGTATAAGTAATAATACGCCCGTGAGGTACAACAAAAAATCAATCGTCTGTGGTAATGATGAAACAGGGCTGTCGTCAATAACAACATAACGACATAGGGGCTGATGAAGATTATTATAAACAACGATGCCCTCTCTTTCAGAAACCTCTTTTAAGGTGGCTTTTTTAATTACTCTAAGGCCCTTACTAAAATAACTATTCAGGTAATTATTTTGATAGGGGAATTCGTTCTTTATAAGGAGAAGGCCAACAAAAATTTGTTCTCCTTCTTTTTTTACTCTTGCTTCAAACCAGCCCCGTTGAAGTTTTAATATTCCGGGCGTTGACGTTAAAAAAATGTCCGGACTAGAGGGACAAACAGTATTGTCACTCCATAATGAGAGAGCCTTATTGGTGTAGGAAAGCAGAATGATCCCCTGCTCTTCAAACAATTCACTGTAATATTCAGGAAGGTTTTTTTGTTTTGAAAACTTTTCAAGCTCGTCTTCTAAGTCCTTTTCTTTTTCCGAAAGAACGCTTTCAAATTTTTTGGCGATCTCTTCTTCATTTAAATTAATACTCCGATCGAGCAAATATCCCGCTCCAAAAAAAAAAGCAGCAAATACCAACAACCAAAAATTACTTTTAAATACCCTCTTCATTTTGAACTAGCAGTTTACAAGCATAAACCGTTCCAGCATAATCTATACTGCCTGTCTACTTGCTATACTAAGGTAATAAAAGGGGAACAAAGCTGCTAAGCCTATGGACCTATAATTTTTTGAGGGTTATTGAGGCTATAGGAAAATTCTTAGATTTCACAGCCGGGCCCTCCAATGCAAGTTAGCTTGCCTTTGTTAATAAAATCCGACAATGAGTTTCCCTTTGTTAGCATTGAGAGTTCGAAAGTCCACCAGCATGTATTTGGCCTTCCACTATAATTAACTTCAACATTAAAGATCATTTTATTTTGATGGAGTTTAGAATACTCAAATGTAATTTTATGGATTAATATTTGTGTGCAAGCTTTCTTTTCAAAAATGTAGTTGTCATAGGTAGTATCATTTTTAGAGAATAGTTTTTTCTTTACAGTGTAGGGACTGGATGATGATTTGCAATCCGAACCTTTCCCGAAGCATTTGATAATTTTACAGTTGATGATGTTATTTAAAAATAAAGGTTCGAATATTTTTAAACTGTCCCTCACCCATACATCCTTAGAATCGAAGACAAAGTAAAATGCGTTGTCTGTAACATAATATATATAATTGCCCTTTTCTCCCTTAGATGTTTGAGAAGTGAATGAAGTAAATTTAGTTTTGCAATAATCCTCCAATGTGTCTTGCTGCGCCATAACACTTGAAGTAAAAAGGAGAAGGGTTAAAATTGTGAGACTTCTCATTAACTTGCAACCAACTACCGTATCAGCGAAACATGCCCGGTATATTGATGCGGCTTGCCAAATTGATCTTCTGCGTCTATCTTCCATACGTAAACATCTATTTGCGCTGGCTCTCCTTTTGACTTACCGTCCCAGCCTTTTGTGAAATTATCTGACTCAAATATTTTTGCTCCCCAACGATCAAAGATATAGAAATGATAATTGTTCGCACCAATACCCATTCCTTTAGGGAAAAAGAAATCGTTCACACCGTCACCATTAGGTGTAAAGCTATTCGGAACATATAAAATATAATCAGGTAAAATACTGATAGTCGTAAATGCAGTATCCATACATCCCTCAAGAGATGTTACGATCAAACTAATTTCGAAAGAGCCGGTATCACCATAAATATAATTCACATTTTGAAGCGTTGAAGTGCCACTATTTTCATCTCCGAAATTCCATAACCAGGAATTTGCACCCTGGCTTTGATCTGCCAATTGTATAAGCGGGTCTAAAACACTTGCCTCCTGCGGAGTAGCGCTGAATGCAGCAACAGGATTCGCATAAACTGTGATGTAATTATTTTTTGTCAATGAACTGTTACAGCCATTGTTATCCTGTACTGTAAGCTGAAGATTATAAATACCGGCTTGCGTATAACAATGAGCCGGAGATGTTTGTGAAGAAGAATCGCCATCGCCAAAATACCATGTAAGTGAATTTACATTGACTACAGTATGATTGAGTGTGATACACAAAGGTTCACATCCTGCAGTGTCATTAGCACTGAAATTAATTTGTGGAGGATCATTCACTACCACTAGGGCAGAATCCATAGCCGTACAACCATTCGCATCTGTAACAGTAACTATATACGAATTGCTTGTTGTAGTGTTTACATTTATTGCAGCACCTAGTAATGCTCCCGGATTCCATTGATACGTGAATCCGTTATTGCCACCATTTGCTATTGCAGTTAATGTTGCATTCTGTCCATTACAAATAGTAACAGTTCCGGAAGTAACAATGGTAATTGCATTTGGCTCTGTAATGTTTACAACCAAACTTCCCGAACAACCTCCTGCATCTGTCACCTGCACCGTATATCCTCCTGCTGTTAATCCGCTAATAGCTGCATCAGTTTGCGCAGTGTTCCATGAATAACTGTATGATCCACTACCACCACTGGCATTTACACCTGCGATTCCATTTGCGTCGTTATTACAAACAACGTTCTGGGCTATTGGATTAAGTGTTAAGCCTCCCGATGTATTTACTGTTCCGGTATTAACTGTTGAGCAGCCATTCGCATCTGAAACTGTCAATGAATAAATTCCCTGAGCTAAATTTGAAATTGAATTATCGGTTGATGTATTGCTCCATAAATAATTATACCCAACTGTTCCTCCATTCACATTTGCTGTTGCCGTTCCCGTATTTCCGCAGGAAGCGTTAGTGGTATTTATACCAAGGACAAGCGTAATTGGCTCTGTGATATTTACATTGATCATATTTGTACAGCCGCCTGCATCAGTAACAGTCAATGTATAAATACCTGCAGAAAGATTTGTTGCTATTGAATCCGTTTGATTATTGTTCCATAGGAAAGAATACGGCTGTGATCCATTGCTCGTTGTGATATGTGCAGAACCATTATTGCTTCCATTACATAATGCATCCTGTTGATTTGATATATTTAATATTGGCCCGTTTGCATTGGAAACAACTGTGGTTGAAAAAGTTGAACAGCTATTATTATCTGTAACAGTAAGCGTATATCCTCCGGCAGAAAGCAAACTAGCAGATGACAATGTTGAACCTGTTGACCAGGAATAAATGTAAGGTCCGTTACCTCCATTTACAATTGATGAAGCAGAACCATCAGATAAACCACAATTTGCATCAACAGGTGTAATTGTTATACTCATTGGAGAAGGCTCGGTAATTGTTGCGCTTGCCACTGATGAACATCCTGATGCATCAGTTACAGTTACTGTATATGATCCCGCTGTGAGTGCCGACGCGTTCGCAGTTGTTTGTGTATTGCTCCATAAATAATTAAACGGACCAGCACCATTTACAGTTGTAGTAATAATTCCATTCGTGCCGCCATTACAAGAAACATTTGTAGAATTAAATACAATGCCAGGTCCGCTTGATGAATTTACTGTTGAACTAAATATTGAAGAACAACTATTTGCATCAGTAATTGTTAGCGAATAAACTGCGGCACTTAATCCTGTTATTGATGAATTCGTTTGTGTATTGCTCCATACAAAATTATAAGGGCTTGTTCCACCATTTATATTTGTTGTAATGCTTCCATTCCCTAATCCACAGGTTTCATCAACGGCTGTTAATGTATTTCCAATAACTGCAGGTTCGGTAATTGCCATATTTGCAGTTGTTGTACATCCGCCGCCATCTGTTACTGTTAAACTGTATGGTCCAGCCAGAAGTGAGGAAATGTTTGCAGTAGTTTCTGTATTGCTCCATAAATAATTATAAGACCCCCCTCCCCCACCCACTGTGGTTGTAATAATTCCGTTTGCAATACCATTACACGAAACATCTGTCTGGGAAAATGCAATAAGAGGCCCATTAGTATTGTTCACTGTTGCATTCGCAACAACAGTACAGCTATTCGCATCGGTGATGGTAACAGAGTATTGTGCTGCAACAAGTCCCGTTGCTAATGATGTTGTTTGCGTGTTGCTCCATAAATAATTGTAAGGGCCAACTCCCCCGTTCACATTAACCGTTGCATCACCATTTGCAGATCCGCAATTTGCATCGTTTGCTGTTACTGTATTTGATATTGCAGATGGCTCGGATATTATTACACTTCCTGTTGCGGTACATCCACCTGCATCAGTAACGGTAAGACTGTATGTATTTGCAGCAAGAGAAGAAACGGATGATGTGGTTTGTGTATTGCTCCATGAGTATGTAAATGGATTTGCTCCAGTAACAGTAGTAGTAATTACACCATTCGCTCCGCCATTACAAGAAACATTTGTAGAACCAAAATTTATTGTTGGGCCGCTGGTATTATTTACTGTTGATGTTGCGACTGATGTACAGCCTTTGGAATCACTAACTGTGGCTGTATATACACCTGCATTTAGTCCCGTGATTGTCGCAAGTCCATTATTATTTGCATTCCAAGTATAACTATAGGGGGATAACCCCCCTGTTGTATAAATAGAAACACCACCATCTGCTTGTCCACAGGAAGCATCGCTGATAGTAAGGGTGTGAGACAATGGCGAAGGATCAATAAGCACTGCCGCGCCGGATACAATACAAGTTCCCAGTGAAACTGTAGCATTATAAACCCCGGCAACTAAAGAAGAAATTGTTACCGAGGTTTGCCCATTGCCCCATAAATATGAATATGGACCTATAAATCCGGTAGGCATGATAGTTGCGGATCCATTTGATCCACCGGCACAAGAAGGATCCATAACGCTATAATTAAGTATAAGTATATTCGCAACAACGACAGTTCCTGTTGATAGCGAAGTACAATTGTTTGCATCGGTTATGGTAACTGAATAGACACTTGCATTTAGTCCCGTAATTACAGATGTTGTCTGTCCGTTATTCCATAAAAAATTATATGCCCCTACTCCACCTGAAACATTTACGTTAATGCTTCCTTTGGAAACACCGCAGGTATCTTCCAGCACAGTGAGTGTATTTGACATTATTGCAGGTTCTGTAATGATTGTACTTGCAGCAGAAGAACAACCGCCCACATCGGTAACTGTTAAGCTATACAGTCCTGCTGTTAACGATGAAATAGATGATGTTGTTTGTGTGTTGCTCCATGCATATGTATACGGTCCTCCAATAACACTAGCCGTAATAATTCCGTTTGCACCGCCATAACAGGAAACAGTTGTTGTATTAAAAACAATATTAGGTCCGTTTGAATTTGTAACAGTAACAGTCGAAGTTACCGGACAACCATGCGCATCGCTTACGGTTACGGAATACACTCCTGTAGCTAAGCCGCTTATTGATGAAGTTGTTTGTGTGTTGCTCCACAAATAAAAATAGCCCGGTGTTCCGCCACTTGGTGCAGAAGCGGAAGCAGTTCCATTGTTTGTACCACAAGTTGCTGGCGTTGCATTCGCATTTGCTAAAATTGGAGACGGTTGAGAAAGCCGCACTGTATCTGTAGATCCGCAGCCAAAAATATCAGTAACAAAAACAGTATAACTTCCGGCGGTTAATCCGCTGGCAGTTGCATTCGACTGAGAGTTGTTCCACAAATAAGTATAAGGAGGCAAGCCTCCAACGGCAGATGCTGTTGCAGTGCCATCGGAACTATTGCTGCATAAGGGATCAGTAAAACCAACAATATATGCGCGCGGTCCTCCGCTATTAATTACGTTAATGGCATTGCTGTTTTTACATCCCCGCGAGTCGGTAACTGTAACAGAATAAATTCCCGCGTTCAATCCGGAAATTGTTACACGTGTACTTCCATTACTCCACAAATAAGAAAATGTTGGCGTACCGCCTATTGCAAAGCCGGTTGCAGTTCCTGTTGCGGCAATACATGAAACAGGAGTGCTGCTGCCGCCGGCTAATAATGTTGGTGGATCAATAATTGTTGCGGTATCTGTTTTGCTGCAATTGTTAGAATCATAAACCGTAACCGTATATGTACCGACCGCAAGGTTTGAAACTGACTGAGTATATTCATTGGTGCTCCAGTAATAATAATAAAATCCTGTTCCCCCAGTAACACTTGCGGTGATAACTCCATCTGTTAGTCCGTTACACGAAATATTTGATTTATTCATGTTGATTGTAATCGGAACAGGATCCGTTAATGTAAATGTCTGTATAGCAGTACATCCTGCAGCATCTGTAACTGTTAATGTGTAAAGCCCTGCGCATACGCTAAAGATGGATGAGAGCGCAGAGTTATTCGACCACGAATAAGTGTACTGCGGAATTCCTCCTTGCACAAAAACAGAAGCGTATGCATCACACACTCCGCCACAAGAAGGATTTTGTTGATATGGATTTGTTGTGATTGCTGGTGCCTGAACAATATTAAATACCTGCACAATGTTGCAACCGATTGCATCTGTTATGCTACAGGAATATGTTCCAACACACAAGCCTGTTGCAGAAGCATTGGTCCCTCCAGATGGAAGCCATTGGTACTGATATGGCGCTACACCATTATACACTTGTACATTTGCAGTAGCATCACAACCTCCATGACACGATACATCCGTTTGCTGCGGATAAACATAGGGCGGTTGCGCTTGGTTAATGGCGAATGGATAATTAACCGTGCATCCTCCTGCATCAGTAACGGTCAAAGTAAAATTGCCAATACAATATCCGGAAGCGTTAGCATTTGTTCCTCCGGCCGGTGACCAGGAATATTGATACGGCTGTGCGCCGCCAAATACATTTGATGTTGCGGTTCCTGTACATGTTCCATTACACGCTGCATCCGTTGTATAAACATAAACATTTGGCGGCTGTGCTTGTGTAATAGAGAATGCGCTATATGCAGTACAGCCGGAGGCGGGATCTGTTATTGTTACTGTGTAATTTCCTGTGCACAAGCCTGTAATGGTTGCTGTTGTTGCCGCTGATGAAGACCATGAATAACTGTAATTACCACTTCCGTTATATGCATTCGCAGTAGCAGTTCCATTGCATGTTCCATTACACGCTGCACCTGTTGTATTTACATATACATTAGGAGGGTATGCCTGGTAGATATAAAAAATATATTTCTCTGTGCATCCGCCTGCATCACGCACTGTGCAAGTATAATTACCGGCGCATAATCCTGTTGCTGTTGCAGTCGTTGCTCCTGATGGAGCCCATGAAAATGTATAACCGGGTGATCCGCCTTGTGGAGTTACAGTTGCTGTACCATCACATGCTCCACTGCACGATGCATCTGTTTGTGAAGGAGACAAGTACAATGCGGTGCCATTTGAAACATAATAATATTCATCAACAGAACATCCGTTTCCATCTGTAACATGAACAGAATAATATCCTGCACAAAGACTACTGATGGACGATGTTGTTTGCGCACCTGGATACCATGAGTAAGTAAAATTAGGAGTGCCGCCCGTGACATTCATGGTGGCCGCTCCGTTACAAACAGAATTACAATTTATATCCGTCTGTGATTTAGTAAAAACGATTGGCGGTAAATTTGTGATCGTATATGTTTTTGTTGTCCTACATCCCTCTGCATCCGTTACTGTACAGGTATAAACTCCCGCACAAAGATTAAATGCGCCGGGCCAATTACCGCTGCCATTCGACCAGCTATACGAGTAAGGCCATGTTCCCTGCGTAACAATGATGGATGCAGCACCGACACAATTCGGATTACACCCCTGATCTGTTTGGCCCTGTGTAGCCGTGATCGTATTTTGAGTAATGCCAAAAGATTGTTTTAATGTACATCCTTGTGAATCAGTTACTGTTACAGTATAGTTTCCTACGCATAAATTAGATGCAGTACGGGTATTTCCTCCCGAAGGCAGCCATTGATAAGTATAGTTAGGAGTTCCTCCTGTAACAGAAACTGTAGCAACACCGCTGCATGTTGCACCACAAGCGATATCTGTTTCTGAAGTGGAAACAAATGTTAAATTATTTCCACCGCCAATGGTAAATGTTTGCACCGCGACATTCGAACAAACATTGTTATCTTTTATTGTTACAGAATATGTACCGGGACAAAGTCCTGTAGCATTCAAGGTTGTTGCACCGGTTGACCACAAGTAAGTATACGGAGCGTTTCCTCCCGAAACCGCAACCGATGCTGTTCCATTACATGTAATACATGATGTAGAATTTGCAGAAGAAGGATTTACAGAAAGTAAATTTCCGCAACCGATGTAATCAATAAAAACTCCGGAGTCAACAACATGATCACCCGCATCTGCAATAGCAATTTTAAAATGATATGAAGCACAAGGAGTTAAACGAATTTTCACCGTCATCACTTTTGTGAAACCATCAAACTGAACCGTGAGTCCATCAGTTGCTGTTCCATTTCCGGTTCCATTTCCATTGTCGAAATACCAGGAAGAGTTTGTATTGAGATTTACGTTCTGCACCGATACCGGTGTTGATGTTCCGGGAATCCACGCAATGTTTGTGTTATTAAAATTTCCGCCGAGCGGATTTGGGCCGGTAATAAAAAAACCGAACGCATCATTGAATGATCTGTTCACAAATTCCATGTACTCTTCAGAGCCAAATACAAAACGTATTTCCAGTGAATCGCAATTGGGAATAACATCAAATTCTAAAACACATGGGTCATACGTTGCATTGGAAACTAAACCTGTTAATTGGGGATCTGAAAATTGTATTTGATTATTGGCGCCAATGTTTGCACTGTTGTTTGGTCCTGTTGCTAAACTCACATTGCCCGTGGTAAGTAAAATTCCATTTGCAATTCCAAGGTTGGAAGCACTTCCATTAAATGTTCCGTAAGCGCCTTGAGTACAATTGAGCTGTACATTGCTTACGGTTAATCCTTGCGCAATCATATTGTTCATGAGCTGCGTAGAAGTAACATTGGGGTTTACAACAAGCTGTGCAGGCAATTGGTAGTTTAAAAAAACTCCCAAACACACCACTAAAAAAATCTGTAAAAAATTTCTTTTGCCCATTTTATGCAATGGCCCTGCCGGGGATAATTATGACCTGCAAAGTTACGCAATTGCAAGTGATGAGAGTGGAAGAATGCATTTCGTTCAAAATTTAAAAGCAAATAAAAATTAGCTGTTTTACAGGATTAAACCTCAATCAAAATATTACATAAAAATACAATCAAACGCTGCCATAGCCATAATAGATTATTTTAAAACAAAGTAGTCAAATAGATATAAAATATGCCTATTCTATTACTATTTTTTGTTATAAAACAAATTAGTCAATAAAAAATGATACCCCCATCGGTGCTTAAGGCTCTAAATCACTCGCATCTACGCCAATAACTGGGCATTTGAACAGCCTAAAGAACAGTTGCTTTTTAATTTGCCAAAAGAGTTAGAAATAAAACTACTTTAGCCCGACTAACGACCGTTTACCATCCATTAATTTTGCTAATTTTGAATCTCATTACTTTTGCAATTGCATATGGCTAATAAAGCAAAACCAAAGCAGCAGGCGTCTTCTTCAAAATCCCACGATCAGAGACCAGCTGCTGAGCCAAAGCAATCCTTTACGGTCATCCCTTTTCAGAATTTTTGGATACAGGCTGTAGTGCTTGTGGCTATTGGGTTTGCGCTCTATTGCAATACATTTGATGGCGAGTACGCGCTTGATGATGGAATTGTTATTGAGCAAAATCAATTTGTGCAATGCGGATTTGACAGTATAGGCGCTATTTTGAGCAAAGATGCTTATGATAGTTTTTATAAGCAGATGGGCTCCACCCAACAATTATCCGGCGGACGTTACAGACCACTGTCTATAGTTACTTTCGCTATTGAACAGGGCATTTTTACGGATTCAACTGCTCAAAATGGATATAAAATACCAACCCGGGCTCAGATCGATTCCATGCCAAAAGGCACATCGTTCAACCTGCACCTTGCTAATATTCGTCACGTAGTAAATGTGATCTTATACATCATTTCAATTGTTGTACTATTCTATTTTTTAAGAACATTTGTTTTTAAATCAAAGCCCGACCTGGCATTTTTTACTGCCCTTCTTTTCCTTGCGCACCCTATCCATACCGAGGTTGTTGCCAATGTAAAAAGCAGGGATGAAATACTTTCGTTTTTGTTTATCATCTGCACTTTTATTTTTGTTTTCAGGTATGTCGAAAAGAAAAAATATGCAGACCTCGCTATTGGAATGGCGTTTTATTTTCTCGCTTTTTTATCGAAAGAATATGCTGTTGTACTAATCGCGTTAGTACCGGTTTCCATTTATGTTTTGTATAGAAAGTCTATTACTCAATGTGCCATTTTCACATTGCCGCTGGTTGCAGTGTTCATGTTTTATTTTGTGGTCAGGGTAAATTCATTGGCGAACTCCAATGGTACGCGCAACCTGTCATTTGGGAAACGGCTTGCAGAAACCAATAAACATATTGAGAATCCCGAGGTGCTTAACAACCCTTATGTATTCGCTACGCCTATGCAAAAATGGGCAACAAAAATATCTACTGTAAGTAATTATCTGAAATTGCTGGCCTTCCCCCACCCTCTTTCCAGCGACTATTCTTTTGATCAGATCCCATATAAAAATTTTGGGCATTGGTCTGTTTGGCTCTCGCTCTTCTTGCATTTTTCATTGATCTATTACGGATGGGTTTATATCCGGAAGCGACATATACTGGGCTTCGCCATCTTTGTCTACCTGGTTTATCTATCTATGGTTGGTAACATTTTAATGGACATTGGAGCCACAATGGGAGAGCGACTCATCTATCATTCTTCTCTCGGATTTTGTATTGCCCTGGTGTATTTTATTTTTGAATTTGCGAACAAATTAAAAGGCAGTGTTGTTATAAAACAAATTGCAGTACTCGCTACATTCACTGTTATTGTTATGTTGTATGGCTTTAAAACTGTGGAGCGTAATGAGGACTGGAAGAGCGATATCACACTTTTCACAAAAGATGTTGAAACAGTTCCAAATAGTGTGCTTGCCAATGGAAATGCGGGAGCTCGTTGTATTGACCTTGCCGATTTTCCGGAGAACAAAGACAAGAGGGAAGAGTATCTTAATAAGGCAATTCAATACCTCAATAAGGCGCTTAAGCTTCACCCAAAATATGTGAACGGTTACCTCAATCTTGGGTTAGCAAATTACAAGATGAAGAACCTTGAACAAAGCAAAGCTGCCTGGGATATGGCAAGAAAGTATTTCCCTAACAACCCGTATTTAAGACAATTTTGTCCGCTGCTTGCACAGGAATTTTTAGCAAGAGGATTTAAAAAGGCCGAGCAAAAAGATCTTGCCGGTGCACTCTTTGATGTTGAAATGGCTACGCAATTGGATCCCGGAAACTTTATGATGTTCTACCATTTGGGTGGGGCCTATTACACCGTTGGCAATTACAATAAAGCCTACGAATCATGGCAACGCTGCTTACAGCTAAACCCAAATTATGAAGAAGCCAAGAAAGGCATTACCGCTCTTCAGCCTTTGGTAAAAAAATAGAATTTCCTATTAAATCATTGAATATCAGTCTTATATGATTCGATGTTCCACGTGGAACATCTTTAATAAATAAATTCTTTCTGTTACTGTATCTTTTGATATCAAGTAAGGGTTATATGATCAAAACCTGTTATCATGAAAAAGATATTTCTACTTATACCCTACTTATTGCTTTTGATTGATGCACCCGCTTATGCGCAACAGGATCCTCAATTCAGTCAGTATAACTTTAACAAACTTGCCTTTAATCCGGCATATGCAGGAATGCGACAAGCATTTTGCGTTTCTACTTTAGGGCGGCAACAATGGACCGGTTTTCCGGGAGCACCAAAAAATTTATTGTTAAGTACCGATCTTTTCTTAAGATCCTTTGGCGGTGTTGGCTTGGTATTAATAAACGACCAACTTGGGTTCGACAGAACAAATATTGTAAAAGCTTCAGGGAGTTTTCATTTACCTGTCGGACCGGGAACGCTTGGGCTTGGACTTGAAGCAAGTGCCATTCAAAAAACAATGGGTAACGCTTGGGTATATAATGATAGCGGCGATCCATCAATTCCTATGAACGGAGCATCGAGTACCATTTGGGATATGGGACTAGGAGTATATTACCAAGTAGAGAAACAATTGTTCTTTGGAATATCCACTACCCATATTCCGCAAAACATATTTAAATATAATTCGGGCTCCTCTTCCACCGCTTTCCATACAACCAGGAGGCACTATTTCCTTACTGCAGGCTGTTCATTCAATGTTACTCCGGAGATCGATTTACAGCCCTCATTACTGGCAAAGACGGATGCCTCTGCAACACAAATAGATTTTGACGTAATCGCCCTATGGAGAGACTTCGTTTGGGCAGGAGGTTCCTATCGACTAACAGATGCAGTTGTCGTGATGGCAGGAATTCAGAGGATGGTTGGAGAAAAATCTACATTGAAAATAGGCTACTCTTATGATATTACAACATCTTCTTTGAAGAACTATAGCACGGGCACACATGAGCTATTCATATCAATTTGCACACCAATACCTGATAAACCAAGGAATACAAGTCATCGAGATGTCAGACATATGTGGGAATAAAACTATATTTCAAATGGGTAGTTTACTATTTGAAATATGCGGAAAATAATTAACAATTACTTTTTGAATATAAAATAAACTGCGAGTATCAAAAAGATAAAGCCGACAGCGTGATTCCACCTAAAGGTTTCATTCTTGAAGAAAACCATTGTAAACACAACAAATACCGATAACGTAACCACTTCCTGTATAACCTTTAGCCTCCATTTTCTTTAAATCCAAGCCTGTTTGCCGGAACCTGGAAGCAATACTCGAAAAAAGCAATTGCCCAACTTATAGCAATGATGCCAATCAAGCCCAAGCCCTCTGACCACTTAAACTCTTTGAATTTCAAATGCCCGTACCAGGCAAAATTCATAAAGGCGTTCGATAACACCAGTAGAATGATCGTGTAAAGCGCTCTCATGATCTTTAGTTTTATCCCTTAGTTTCGAGTGCCTCTCCAAAGGAGTTCTTCGGACCACTAACGCGTTCCGTGCCCTGAGGCTCTCTCGAAGGGCCAAAAGATGTTCCACGTGGAACAATGCATTTATCTGCCCAAATAAACCATTAGAATAGAAATATCGGAAGGGTTAACACCGCTGATCCTGGAAGCTTGTCCAATGGTATTCGGTTTAATTTTTGAAAGCTTTTCCCTGGCCTCGGCTGATAGGGAAGTAAGCTGATTATAATTAAAATCCTCATGCAATTTTATATTCTCCAGACGCTGAATTTTTTCTGCCACCTCATGTTCCTTGGTAATATAGCCTTCGTACTTCATTAGAATTTCTGCCTGCTCAATACCATCAGCAGAGTAATTGTCAATGAAATTTTTCACCTTCACTGAATGTAAAGTAAAATCCATTAAGCAGATTCCGGGGCGGGAAAGCACCCCAAACATTTTTACTTTTTGACTGATAGGAGGGGAGCCCACGCTTTCCAAAACCGGATTAATCTCTATGGGTTCTATACTCTCAGTCTTAAAATATTTAATAACCTCTGTTGATTCCTTTAGCTTTTTATTCACCGCCTCCAATCTTTCATCGCTTGCAAGACCCAGTTCATGGGCCTTAGGAGTTAAGCGGATATCCGCATTATCCTGACGAAGCAATACACGATACTCTGCGCGCGAAGTAAACATACGATATGGCTCATCCGTACCTTTTGTTACAAGATCATCAATGAGAACACCTATGTATGCCTCTGAACGCTGCAATACAAACGGCCCCTTTTTGTTTATTTTTAGATGAGCATTTATACCAGCCATCAATCCCTGGCAAGCAGCTTCTTCATAACCTGTAGTACCATTAATTTGCCCTGCAAAATAAAGATTCTTAATCACCTTTGTTTCGAGAGTTAGATTCAGTTGTTGAGGAGGGAAGTAATCATACTCAATAGCATAACCCGGCCTAAACATTTTAACATTTTCAAAACCAATAATTTTTCTAAGCGCCTGATACTGAACATCTTCTGGAAGAGAAGTGGAAAATCCATTAATATATACTTCAACAGTATTCCATCCCTCGGGTTCTACAAATATCTGGTGGCGATCTCTTTCAGAGAAGCGTGTAATTTTATCTTCTATACTCGGACAATATCTTGGGCCAATACCTGTGATCCTACCCTGGAACATAGGCGATTTTTCAAATCCTGTTTTCAATAACTCATGCACATCAGGATTTGTATAAGTCATATAGCAACTGCGTTGCGCAATTGCTGCAGATGTCTCCGTTTTTATGAAAGGGGAGGTGCCAGGCAAATAAGAAAACTTGTTAGGGTTCTCATCTCCATTTTGTTCCTCCATTTTGGAATAGTCGATACTTCTTCCATCGATACGCGGGGGAGTCCCAGTTTTCATTCTTCCACTCTCAAGCCCAAGCTTTACCAATTGCTCCGTAATTCCATGCGCCGCCTTTTCTCCAACTCGTCCACCGCCAAATTGTTTTTCTCCAATATGAATTAATCCATTTAAAAAAGTTCCATTGGTAAGTATAACTGCCTTCGCTCTTATTGGTAATCCCATCCCAGTTATCACACCGCAACAGTGTCCATCCTCAACAATAATTTCCTTTACCATATCCTGCCAGAAATCTACATTGGGAGTTTGCTCCAAAAACTTACGCCATTCCAATGTAAACAATGCACGATCATTCTGAGTTCTTGGGCTCCACATAGCAGGACCCTTGGAACGATTGAGCATTTTAAATTGTATTGCAGAACGGTCACTCACAATACCGGAGTAACCACCGAGCGCATCTATCTCACGAACTATCTGTCCCTTTGCAATACCTCCCATAGCAGGATTGCAACTCATCTGGGCAATCTTAGTCATATCCATCGTGATGAGCATAACTTTTGATCCCATATTCGCAGCAGCAGCAGCAGCTTCACAACCGGCATGCCCGGCACCAACAACAATTACATCATACTCGTTGAACATAGCGTAAATAAAGGACTGCAAAGATACTTAAAGCTTTGAGTGCTAACAAATGCCCTAAAGAATTTATGAAGCAGGGGGGCGCGAAAAGATTTTATCAGCGCAAAAACGGAAATCAAGGCCCATACTCCTTCGAGAATTATAAACGGCCAGTAATTTAACAATACAGAAGCCAAACAGGCAATGCCCGCTCCAATAATGTTAAGGGGAGTTCTAAAAATCAAATTGTTAATAAATAACGATATAACTAATTGATAATCAAATAATTATGATTATATTTACGTTATAAATAAGTTAGACAAAAAATGAAGTTAATACGCTACAAAACACAAGGAAAAAAAGGATTATTTGACGAACAAAACTCGATAGAACTTTTATCAGAAATTGGTAATCCATTAGAGATGGTAAGT
>Ga0163149_10000448_pt1 | contig 54694 bp, 42 predicted proteins | sample OliLakLV19MP5G1_FD_148604 | JGI IMG/M metagenome (GOLD analysis project Ga0163149, IMG submission 148604) | Freshwater microbial mat bacterial communities from Lake Vanda, McMurdo Dry Valleys, Antarctica - Oligotrophic Lake LV.19.MP5.G1 | ecosystem: Environmental > Aquatic > Freshwater > Lake >...
ACTTTAGCTCGCTTGAGTGGACGGGAGACAGCCTCACTCCCCTCAAGTAAGGGCTTTAGCGGGAACATCCACTATGATTTTCCTCTAAGCTGGATTTAACACCTAGACAGGTATCGTACTTATGGCGTATGCCGTGTGAGCTTTCTTACGCTCGACCCGGCTTTTCAAACACCCTCTTAGCTCGACTTTGTCCATTTACTGAAACCCTGAAGCACCAATGGTTGTGGCATGCCAGTTTGTCGATGGACTTTTCTTGATATCGGTTCCACCACCGGAAATCCGAAAAAGTCTGCTACCATGCCTGCGATCGAGGCACCGCCAAGAATGGCTCCTCTTCAAAATGGATAAAGTCGAGCTTAGAGATGTGGGATGCCATTAAGACGATGGCAAAAAAACAAAAAAGCTACTGAAAGTCTCTGTAGTGAGCCACTATAGGCAAAGTCGTAGTTGATGAGAGGGAACAGAACGAGCTGAAATCATGGTGAGTAAGGTTCACAAGTTTGCGGTAACTTTCGACCCAGATTTCTACATGACTCAGAATGTTCTTGTAAAGGAATTAATTAGCTTGGTTGGTTCGGCGGCTCAAGAGGACGAATCTTGCTTATGCTTAAATTTTCGGGATCTAGGGCTAGAGCTGGGAATAATTGAGGAGACGAGCCAATAGGGAGCGATCGTTATGTGTTCCAAACGAAAGCACGGGTGAATCGATCGCGTCACTTTGACACAGCCTGTTGGGGGATCACTTGAGCGGTCAATCATATAGCTGTCGCCCGGAAGCAAACTTAGAGAGAAGTCACTTTGCTGCCATCCATCTTTGACACTTGTACACCCAGAGACGAAATTCAGGCGGGTGAACTCTCACTCGACCTGTTTGCTGCCAAGCTTTGACTCGTGGTTGAAGGGAAGTGAAAGCTTTACCGTTCGACCAGTTCATTGGTCATGTGCCAGAGGAAGAGGCATAAATTTCATACAATGTAGTCCTTTCTTCCCCCAGCCGAGCCTTCGTAGAGCATTATCTTCTGTTGTTACCACTCCTAGACACTCTCAGCTAAATTTTAGTTGGGTTGAGGTGGCAGTTCAACAGGGGAAAGTTGATTTTGATTGGAGGGCGCTGGCATAACAGATTCGCGAGAAGACGGCGGTGGCGGCAGTGCTGGCAGTTGGGTTGATGCTTGAGGCGTGATGGTTTGGATCACGGCTGATTGGCTTTGTTGGTTACCAGACTTGTTACTGACTTTGAGTGTAATGGTCTCTGTGCTAGGTGGACTCAGCGTATAGTTAAGGGTGCCCCGCGCTGCTACACGTCCCGGCGACGGTGATAGTTCAACTTGGATATCGGCACCACCTTCGACGATCCATGACAGAACTACTTCTACGGTGTCCCCTTGTTCATTGAGGAGGTAGACGTGCTTGGGCTTGTTTGCTGCCTCTTGACCATTGATCTTAAAAGAAAGAATTTTAAGCGGTTTGGGTTTAATTTTGATGGGTTCTGTGCTTCTTGTGATTTCAGTGGTTCCCTGCTCTTGCTTCACCACTGCCACAAGCTTGAAAATGTAGTCACCCGGTTGTTTGGCATCGGTTGGCACGTCCCGACACGATAAGGTCATCAAGTCAGACACCTCCAGCGAAGCTGGTGGCTTGATGAGTGTGACCGCCCCAAGGGCGGGTGTCCTTCACTGAAGGTGTCTGTGAGTTAAGTAGATGAGGGTTGAAAACTAAAGTATACTAAAACAATCTTTCTGGAGAATAAAGCGTTGAGAACACGCCTCAAGGTTAATTTAACGGCGCAAGAGGATAAGACGCTGTTGACGTTGAGAACCTCCACTACCGTTTCACAACGCGTCAAAGATCGCGCCGAAGTCATCCGTCTGAGCCATCAGGGATGGTATGTCGAGAAAATTGCCACGTTTTTTGAGTGGCATCTCCAGACGGTCAGAGAAACCCTGCATCGGTGGCGACGCACAAGGGCTGGGAAGGACTGCTGGACAAGCCTGGAAGGGGTCAGAGAGCCCGCTGGAACGAAGCGGACATGGCCGACCTGGAGCGGTGTTTGGACGCACCACGCAGCTCTAACAGTAAACAATTAGCCCAAAAGTTGGCAGACGCACGTGACGTTCACTTCAGTCCAGGGCACCTGCGCACGGTGCTCAAAAAAAGGGGATCCTTTGGAAGCGCACCCGTCACAGTCATCAAGCGCAGCAAGACCCCGTCGGACGTGCCGTCAAACAAGCCGACTTAGACCTGCTCGAAGGTGCGGCAGCGGCTGGGGACATCGACTTGCTCTATGCCGATGAGTCGGGCTTTAGTTTATGGACGCCTGTGACTTACAGTTATTACTTCCAAGGCGAGCAAAAGCGCCAAGAGCAGACTCCGAGCAGAGGCAGGCGGGTCAGTCTTTTAGGGTTCTTTCAACCCTTGTTGGGTTTTGTTTATGGCTTAGTCATCGGGAGTTTTACCAGCGAACGCTATAGCAAAATGATGGATGCTCAAGCCGAAACGGCACAACCGGTCTTGGCTCAGACCGGGCGGATGCGGGTCATTGTGCAAGATCATGGCCCCATTCACACGAGTAAAGCGGTGCCACAGAAGTGGCCGGAGTGGGAGGCGAAAGGGCTATATCTGTTCTTCTTAGCCAAGTATTGCTCTGAAATGAATCCGTACGCCTTTGGCGGGGCGAAGCCCTATGAGGGGGAATGGCATCAAATCAAGGCGCACGAATTGGGTGGACGGATGTTTGAAGATGAATTGGACTTGTCTTATGCCGTCATTGATGGCATCGAAGCGAGAGCAACGGCGGGGAGCTATGAAGTGGAGCGGTACAAATTTCCCTCTCAAAGCGCAACTTTACAGTGCTCCATACTTTAGCTTTTCTTCCAGCACCTACTTAGATATTTACGACTACAAGCAGGCGCAAGTCAAAGAATTGATGGATAAGGTGAATCAGTTTAACCTTGTATTTGTTGATACCCCAACCGCTTACGCTTGGCTCACCGGACCAGCTCAACGGACAAATACTCATATCAATGCTGAAAAAGCCGTTAAAGAACTACCGAAAGTATCCGCGTACTTAGCACACATAAAGTTTAGCCCCACGACTGTAGCGATTAACTCTGCTCAGCTATTGTTTGCAGCTGTATGTCGGGGCTTAAGAAGGTACTTCAACCAGGCCTCAAAAATTGTGCCGCCTGTTGTTAGACAACGCCGGAACGCATTTTCTGGGATGGAGATGCTGCCCGATGCAGATGTCAAAGCCATCAAGGCGATTCGGCGTAACCGAAAGTTTGCAATTGCTTTCGATGTTGTATCTAAAGTTGGCAGTGCCATCTCTTTAGGATTCACAATCCTCAGTCTTTTTAATCGGGTGAAGTCACGGAATGAAGCATTTAATGCGATGAACAATCAACTAGAAGAATATAAAAAACAAACGGTTGCTTATTTTTACTGCATTGGAGGATACAACGATCTAATTTCTACTCCATCTGTTTGGTGGACGAAAAGTCCAAGGCTTCTTCGCGTTCCTCTTGATCCATCGATTGATAGATTTGCTCAGGAATTAAAGAATCTTCAGAGCCAGAAAAGCGCCAGCCTGGAAACCATTGATCCCAGCAAAAAGAGTTTGTCTCAACTAGAGGAGGAACTGAAGACCGCAGAAGGGAAACTATCTGAACAGTTAAATAAAAATGATACGTTCAAGTCTGCTAAATATTTCTTTCAAGTCGATGTTCCTGGAAATGAAGATACGCCTCGCAAGAAAATGCCGTGGGCTATTAAAGATGACATAGGGTTCGGTTTTGGGATGAACTCAATCCTGAACCAAACTAACGATCGCGGCGACAAAATTTTGAAAGATATTGAGAATTTGTTTGACGATATGATTGGAGCGCTCGATGAAACCCTTAACTCTACTGATAAATACGATGAATTTGCACGGGGCTACATCTCCAATACCACGGTTATCCAAAATGTCAGAACAGATAAGAGTAAATTTATCAAACTGGCAACCATGGCTAAAGATAAAGCTCTGTCTTCTCAAGATCGTAAAAATAAGGGATTTGATGAGATCCAGACAGTCTTTAAAGATTCTCTGCAAAAGCTAATGTCTCAAGTTGTGGACTCTGCCGTTGATCAGTTGAGAAATGTTCAGTTTGCATCTCAGATTTTGGTCGAAGCTCAACAAATTATTGCAGATGCGGGTAAGGAAGAAATAAGACTTGAAGCGAGTAGAAAACAGAATGAAGGGATGCGTAGTTTAGCAAGACAACTCCTACTTGCAAGTGGTAAGAGTGCGACTGAAGAAGATGTCGATCGCAAGCTAAAGGAAATGGGTCTTGATACCAGTACCGAAATTTTTAATCGTAATGCTTTTATCAACAAAAAAATTAATGCTTCTGCCCAACAAGAATGGGACGCATCTGATCTCGATACTAAGCCAACAACCCGATTTCGTGATCAAGAGTCTGCCCGTGCTCTTCTCACGCTGATGATCAAAGATCTGAGTGAGAAGAAGGAAGCGATCGCAGTTTAGACACACGGAAAAGAGCAATCGCTCACATTCTCAAAAGCGGCGATCTCATTGGCTGAAATGGGGGAGGGGCTGATGCTGGCGGGGATTGCTAACCCGACGGCGCTAGAGGCGTTGAGGGTGGAAGAGGCGTGAGGGTGTATCGTTGATCATCGGTAACGGCGAACGGTAGAGGATGGTTACCATGACCCAGCTTCATTTTCTGTAGGGACTTTCCATGGAAAGTCCCTACAGAAAATGAAGCTGGGTCAGATTAATTAATCCACGATCCATAATCTTTAGCGATCGCGGTTGTGAGACAGGGCAGTTAGTCCTGTTATCGTCACGATCGCACTTGTACAGGCATCACCAGGTAGGTCATTTTAATGCTGCCTAGAGGAGTGACGATCGCCGGACTCGTGGCTGTGTTCAACTGGATTTGAATTTCGGTGGTGGCGATCGCCTTCAAGCCGTCCATCAGGTACTTCACGTTAAACGCCACGTCCAGGTCATCGCCTGTAATCTGGGCAGGAATCGTTTCTTTGCCACTGCCGACATCCTGAGCGTCTACGGAGAGGGACAGCAGTTGATTGGTGCTATCCAGGGTGAGCTTGACGATATTGTTTTTCTGGTCGGCTAACACGGCAATCCGCTCCAGGGCACTTAGCAAAAGTCGTCGTTCAGCGGTAATTTGGCGAGAAAACTGACGTGGCACCAATTGGCGGTAGTTGGGATACTGCCCTTCTAGCAAGCGGCTGGTGAGCCGCTGATCTGTCCATTCAAAGACCACTTGGCTCTGGTCAAAATGAACGGCAACATCGCTACCTGTCTGACGCTCCAGCATTTTGGTCAGCTCTTGCAGCGCCTTGGCCGGGATGGTAACGTCTAGCGTTTTGTCAGGATCAGTAGGCTTTGTGCCCTCAACGGCTTCTGCATTCAGCGTTTGCACGACCGTCAAGCGATGTCCATCTGTGGCGGCAAACTCCAGTCCATCGGGCTGCATGGTCAAATGCACACCTGTAAGCACTTGCTTGGTTTCATCGCTACTGGCGGAAAACAAAGAACTCCGCAGCCCTTCAATCAGACTCTCCACGGATAGGTGGGTCACCTCACCATCTTCGACCACGGGCAGTTCAGGAAACTCTTCGGCTCCCATCCCGCGCACCTGGTATCGTCCTGACGAGCAGGTAAGCGTAGTGACAAAGTTAGCATCAGCGGTGTCATCGTTGCCATCCTCAAGGGTGATGTCGCCCTCTGGCAAGCGTGAGACGATATCGGTCAAAAGTTTGGCAGGTAGCGTCAACTTTCCACCCGCAATCACATCGGCTGGAAAGCTCGTCTGGATGCCAAGGCTGAGGTCAAACGCGCTGAGCTTGATTTGCTGAAGCTCTTCATCGGCAATCAGGAGAATATTTGCCAGTATGGGATGGCTCGGACGGGACGAAACAGCGCGGCTGACGAGCGTGAGGTTAGCGCTGAGGCTGTTTTGGGAGCAAACCAGTTTCATGGGAGTTCGACCTTTGCGTTGAGAGAGTGGTGCGTTGTGATGAGCTTTGGGCAGAGTAGACGAGTAGATTCGGCGGTTAGAGGGCTGGATTGGAAGAGTTGAACGCTATCTGTAGCGGGTGAAGGCGTTGTCTGCGTATGTTAGCACCCTTGTTTTGAACAATCCAGCGTCTTCTGTTTGGCTTCGATTTGGTGACGCTCTACAATCCGGACTTAAGTAATTCTTATTTAAACAGTAGTAGTAGAGGCTGTGGAAAATGGGGAGAACTGTAGGAAGCGCGATGGGTCAATTCTTTGAGGTGGCTTTAAACCTGTGGAAAACCTGTGGAAAAACCACCGATCTTTGCACAGAGTATTTATACCTAATTTCCTTTTCCACGATCGTGCCGGGTTTTGTACAGGTTTTCCACACAGTTTTCCACAGAAAAGTTTAAGGTTTTCCACATGGTTTCGATCGCTTTACAGTTCGCAATGCTAATTCTTGATAAAAATTTATATTTAGCCCCAAAATGGCAAAACTTCTCCACACCCCCTGCGTGAATTGCCGATAAGTGAAGCTGATCGATGGGGCTACCCGTTGACATAGTAAAGGGGACAGCAGGCATAACCCCACTGTCCCTATAAGCTGCTTCTATGCATCTTCAACATGAATCAGCTCGATACCTGGAGCAAATTGTGTCATGGCAGAACAATTTGACCCCGGTGCTAGATTCGTGCCGCTGTGGCGATCGGACTTGCTGCTGGCACGACAGTTGTGGCTGGTGCTGATAGTTTGACCACTAGAGGCGCGTCTGTAACGCTGAGGGTCAGTTGAGTGGGTGCTGCAACTGTTGCGACTGGAGCGATCGATTGGTTGGGGGCATAGGTCGTTGCTTGCCCCAGGGCAGTATTGAAGTTCAGCGTGACATTTTGGCTAACAGGCTGATCTGTACTGGGCACTTCTAGCCAAAGTACAAGGTAGAAGTCACCGCTGCTCTTTTGCAGAAGCGTGTGATGCACGTTTTGAGTGCTGCTGCCCCCAATGGCATAGTTGAGCGCTCCTAGCGGTTTTGTCGTTGTGATGACTGGTGTGGCTGGTGTAGCTGGTGTGGCTGGTGTGACTGGTTGTGGATCGTTAAGCAGGCTAATCAGATTTTTCAGCGCAGTGTAGGCAGGTTTTGGTGTGCCATCGCTTCGGAGCAGCCCATAATTGCTTTCGCTGTTGTTTGGCTCCGCTTTTTGGTCAATCAGCTCATATGAGAACGTGCGGGGAACGCCCTGATTGAAGCTTTCTAAGAAGAGGCGAGGAATGTATTTACCCTGTACCGCTTCTGTGACGGGTCGATCGGACAGCGCACTGCCAGTAGAGTAGCCCACTTCAGTTGCAATCAGCGGTTTGGTGCCAAAGGATTGCGATCGCAGCGTATAGTCTTTCGCGAGGCTGCCGTCACCGGGATTTTTGGGGTTGTTGTACGGGTGGAAGCTACCGTAATCGACCCACTGGCTCAGATCACCGATCGCGCTGCTAGAGTTAGCAAACACAAACGAGGGCCCAATGATGGGAATGTTCGCCGTTGCTGGGTCTGCCTTGAGTGCAGTGTAAACGTCTCGCGTAAAGTCCCTCACATAGCTGATCCAGCCATCGCCTCTAACAGGCTGACCATTGCGGGTGTAAGGAAAAAGATTGTAGAACAGGTCAAATTCATTCAGGATCTCTACAGCTTCGACACCTTGAGACACGAGGTTTTTGACAAAGTTTGTAACTGTATAACCCGGTGGTTTGATGTCGTAAGATGCATCAGGACCAATGCCAATGTTGGGGTCAAGCACCAGGGTTGATTTGATACCCAAGCTGCCTAGTTCATTAATGCGCTGAATCCAGGTTGGATCGCTGCCGCCATCGCGGATGTGACGAATGCCCAGATCGAGCAAGCTTTGTTTGATGAACGGGTAGTTGCCATAGGCAGTGTCGTAGTAGCGGATGTGGGTGTTGACCCCGATCGAATCCACAAACGCATTGGCACTTTTGGCTGGCTCACCTGTTGCAAACGCAAGGGTGCCAATGCCTTGAAAAAGCTGGCTGGCAGGAATAATTTCTTTGACCTGAGTTGGGCTAGACCAGAGCAACTGAGACGTTGCGCCGCCTGTACTGTCGTAATACTCCAGCTTGATATCGTAAGCTTGTCCGGCTGCAAGGGCGATCGCGCCGTTATTCTCAATTACGTCGTGATCAGTCCAGTTGTTAATCAGCAATTGCCCATTGACCCATAGCCGAATGCCGTCGTCCGATCGCGTGTAAAACGTGTAGGTTTCAGAGTATTTAGGCTGCACCTGACCCGTCCAGCGCACGGCAAAATTATCGGCTGGCACGATCGAATTTGGGGCATTGATTCCCCACGTAAAATTTACGGTTGGGTCAATTTGTGACCATTTGAGATTGGTAAAATCTTTGCCCTGATAATACTGCGCTCGTAGTCCGAGTTGATTGGTGGCAGCGGCGATTGGCGCTGCGGCAGCATTACTGGGAGCACTGCTGCTCGATGTGATGCTGTTGGTAGAAAGGGTTGTTAAGCTGCCCGTCTGGGTAGACTGAGTGGACGCGATGGCTACATTGGCGGTAGAGTTCGCACTCAGATTAAGGCTGCTCGTTGCAGCAGCGACAATTAAATCTGACATTGGTATTTCCCTAGTAAACGAACTTGACGTCGATTAGCCTTCACAAAGCAGCAGCTTGCTGAACAACTGCATACAGAACTACAACTTGCATTGAGTGGCTATTGCGGAACGAGCTGTTTGTCGGGAACACACGAATTTGGTCTCAAGGCATCGACAAATTAAAACTTGGCAAGCAGTGTATCGACGTTGGAGCGGGTCTTCAAATGTGGAATCCAACGCGATCTCTAAACAAGGGTAAGCAACTACAACATCCGCGCCTAATATCTACCATGAGTTTCCATAAATCTCAACCCCTTGATAAAGAACATGAGCCTAAAGAGATTTTTTCGTGTCAGGATTTAACTAATTTCTGATGCAAACGGCAAATTTATTTGTTGGTAATTTTTTAGTTGAATGATCTTTTCTGATACCAGAAAGCGTTAAACATGAACGCTCCTAATGATAGAAAAAACTGTGGAAGCTAGTGCCTGCCATCTTTTGACGAGAATCGGTAGATAAAATGGATACAGCTTGCCGCCCAAGCAATGCGCTGGTTGCTTTTTGGGTTGCCTCCCTCTGCTTAAGGTTATTTATTAAGCTGTCTTTACAGAAAATTTAAGTGAGCTTTACATTCCGACTTCTAGAGGTTGCCCAATTTTTACCAAAAGATAACAGGCTTCTCCAAAGTCGATGCGTTTATGCAGCAAGAGGATGGGTTATCCGTTACTTATAAAGGGCGAGATCCGTCCGCTGTGGGTACTCTGGGCGATCGTGCCGTCGTTATCATGAAAGCACCTTCATAAAAGTTATTCACTGTGCCCATTACTGTTGCTGAGCCGTTATCTCATTCAGGATCGACATCTCTTCATCCCGTTCCTGATGCTCCTGCGCGCTTGTGGATGCCGGAGCGCGTTCTCTTCACACCGTCAGCGTTAGAGTTGCCCTGGGGGCAGCAGATTTTGTCACGAGTGCAGGCGCTAAACCTGCCTATTGAGGAGTTGCCGCGCGATCGCCTCACGGGTCTACGGGGTGAGGATGACCGCGAGACGTATGCGATCGCCAAGCGCACCCTTGCTGTTGTCGTCGCTCCACCGAGCCACTTTAAGCTCAGCCCCATTCCACCATCGGCAGACTGGCAGTTTCACCTGGCTGAGGGCTGTCCTGCTCACTGTCAGTACTGCTACTTAGCAGGTAGTTTGCAAGGTCCGCCCGTGATCCGAGCTTATGCCAATTTGCCACAGATCTTAGAGAACCTGGCAGCGTATGAGCGTCCCGGTCAGACAACATCTTATGAAGTCAGTTGCTACACCGATCCGTTGGGCATTGAGCATCTCACGGGTAGCCTTGCTGAGTGTATTCGCTACTTTGGCACGCGTCCTGAGGCTCATCTGCGGTGGGTATCAAAGTTTGATGGGGTTGATCACCTGCTTGACTTGCCACACAACGGACACACCCGTTGTCGAGTGAGCGTGAATGCGGCTCCGATCGCTCAAAAGCTTGAAGGCGGTACGGCATCGGTTGCCAAGCGCTTACAGGCATTGCGACGGCTGGGGTTGCCTCAATCGCAGGGCGGCGGTGGCTATCCCATTGGACTGGTGATTGCTCCCATTATGCCGATCGACGATTGGCAGACTCAATACAGCCAGCTTTTTGATGCGATCGAGGCAGCGATCGACTTTGATTGCGATCTGACGTTTGAGCTGATTTCCCATCGCTTTACGCCTGGGTCAAAGGATGTGCTGCTGAGTTGGTATCCCAAGACAACACTTGATTTAGATGAGTCTACCCGTAGCGTCAAGCGCAACAAGTTTGGCGGTACGAAGTACGTTTACCCTACTGAGACGATGAAGACACTGCGTGGCTTTTTTGGGCAAGAGATTGCCCGACGGTTTCCTCAGGCGAAGCTTCTTTATTGGACTTAGACGTTTCGGTGCGTTACGGCTTTGCTTAACGCACCCTACACCTTTTTACCTTCTCGCTCTGAGAGCAATGCTTCGTACACTGCCAGCGTTTCGGTGTGGACTCGTGCAACTTTCAGCCAAGCGAGATTCTGATGCGATCGCCCTTTCCACGCCTGCAACAACTCAAGATCGCGCAGGAGTGGGGCGATCGCGTCTGCTAATGCAGTTGGATCTGATGGCGGCACCAGCAATCCCGCCTTACCACCATCCAGTGCTTCTGGAATGCCGTCTACATTGCTGGCGACGATCGCGCAACCTGCCTCACGTGCTTCTGATAGGACTAAGCCAAACGGTTCTTGCCGCGATGCCAGGACAAAAATGTCGGTGGCGTGTAGATAGCGCTGGGGTTCTGCCTGATAGCCCTCAAAGTGAATGCGGTCGGCAACGGCTGTAGCACTTGCCTGGGTCTCAAATTGGGGACGATCGGGTCCATTGCCAATCAAGTAGAGATGAGTGTCAGGAAATTCTGCTGCCACTCGCTCAAAGGCTGTGATCAAATCGGCAATGCCCTTGCGGTGGTACATGCCAGCCAACGTGGCGATCGCGGGACGCTGGAGTGTCACAGGTGGCAACTCTGACAGGCGATCGCGTGGACTGCCCAAGGTACCGTTCCGCACAACCCTTAGCTTTGCCTGAGGAATGCCTTTCTGCGCCATTGAGTTTGCAACGGACTGACTGACGGCGAGAACGCGATCGGCTAACCCCATCAAAATCGCGCTGCGCTGGAACTCATTGTGGACAGTAGACACTAAACCGTAACGGGATTTGCCCCGAAATGCCCACGCCAGAACCATCCCAGTCATCATGTGAGCATGGATGATGTCTGGTTGGATGGTTTGCACAAGCGCTTGGTACTGTCTAGCCGCCCGCAGCAGGTTGAGCGGTTGGCGGCGCTGGTCGAGTAAGACGTGTTTTACGCCGTAACGGGTCAGGAGGCGATCGTACTCTCCTCCGCCAGAGGCTACAACGACGGTGTGTCCGGCTTCTGCCTGCAAGCACGCCAGGTCAACAGCCACATTGGCAATGCCATTGCCAATTTCCTGAATGTGGTTGAGGAGGTGGAGAATGTGCATTGGTGGGGAGTGGGTAACTTAGGATCGTGGATTAAATAAAACCGACAAATTGTTCGTAGGTAGGGGCGCACAGCCGTGCGCCCCTACGGAAGATGCCGAGGTTATTAAATTCTTGTTCCTTATACCTTTTGCCTTTTTACTTTTGCCTTCTGCCTTCCCTTTAACTCACTTGTAGAACTTTGGGTGGTGTGAGATGCGCCAGCACCTCGATATATTGCTCAGTCACGCGATCGACCGAAAACTCCTGGGCGCGTTGGCGAAGCACATCAGCCGCGATTGGGGCTTCTAAGGTTGCTAAAATGCCCTCTGCTAAAGCTGCTGGATCGTTAACAGGAACGAGCTTGCCGTATTTGCCACCGTCCAAAATTTCGGCAGGTCCGCTGGGGCAATCGGTTGAGACGATCGCGGTGCCTGCTGCCATCGCTTCGGCAACCACATTTCCAAAGCCTTCAAAGATGGAGGACAGGGCAAAGACGCTGGCGTGAGCCATGTATGAGTATGGGTTTTCGGCAAACCCAGGGAGTGCTATATCGTCTTGCAGCCCTAACTCGCGGATTTGTGCCTCTAGCTTGGCGCGATCTTCGCCTTCACCCAGGATCATCAGTCGTGCCGATCGCTGCTTTCGCACGATCGCAAAGGCTTCCACCAACGTTGGAAAATCTTTCTGGCTGACCAGTCGCCCCACGCCCAAAATGACGGGTGGTTCGCCCGCCGCAAACCAGGGATGATCTACAGGCTGCTGCATTTTTGCTAGCACTGCGGGCGTAACAACCGGGTTGTAAATCACTTGAATCGTGTCCCCTGGGATGCCTGTAAGCCGCGCTACATCGTCTGCTACCCCTCTAGAAGCGGCGACGATCGCATCTGCCCAGGGGTAAAACAAGCGCACTAAACGGGGTCTCAGACGACCGATCGTGTTGGGCTGATGATCGCGAAACTGCTGCGACAGGTTCGTTTGCACACACATCACGATCCGAGTCGGCACCCCAGCTAATCGTTGTGCCCAGGTCGCAGAACTGAGAATATCCAGCGCTGACAAGAGCACAGATGGCTGTTCCTGCTGCAAATAGCGACGTAGGGCAAAGGTTTTTGATACCAACAGCGGCGATCGTGCCTTCAAGTCTACAATCCGAATCGAGGACGGCACCGTGTCCAGATAGGCTCCTTTCGTCTCTGCCAGCACGAGATCGATTTTGAAGCCGCGCTCTGCCAGTCCTTCTGCCAGGTGCAACATGGCGCGCTCAGCCCCACCACCTTCTAAGGCGGGGAGGAAAACGCTGATGGAGGGGTTGGGGGAGGTTAGGGACATGGTGAGGGGTAAGGGATAGGAAGGCAGCGGGAGCAGAGGAGGCAGCGGGAGCAGAGGACGCAGCGGGAGAGTTTTGAGTTGATTCTGGCTATTAACAACTGATCGCAGCAGTTGATCAATCTGTTGTCGAATATGGTCTAAGTTAAAGCGTTCAGCCGCTTTGGTTTGGGCAGTTTGAGCGATCGCGCTTACCTGCTCTGGGTTTTGGCGGCAGTGGGCGATCGCGTCTGCGAGCGCTTGAACGTCTCCTGGTGGCACCAACCAGCCAGTTACCCCTGGTTCGATCAATTCCACCGCTCCACCAGAGGCAGCGGCAATGATCGGTCTGCCACAGAGCATGGCTTCAGCAATGACACGTCCAAATGGTTCGGGTGCTGTAGAGGTATGAGCAACCACATCGCAAGCCTGCATCAACGGCACAACATCAGAGCGGAAGCCTAAAAACTGCACGCGGTTTTGCAATCCCAGCGCTTCCACTTGTGCTTTGAGCGTTTGCACATAGGCTTGCTCACCAAAGAGAGCATCACCTACCAAAATCGCGGTGACATCGCCAGGACAGCTCACGAGCGCTTCAATCAGAATGTGCTGACCTTTCCAGGGCGACAGACGGCTGAAGTGCCCGATTACAAATTGACCGTCTGGCTGCAATGGCTGCTTAAACTGATTCAGCTCTGTGTTCTGCTGGTAAGCGGCTGGTTCAAACCCGTTGTAGACCACCGTTGTGATGTCTGCCCGCCCTCCTGCCTGGATAAATGCTTCCCGGCTGGCATTAGAAGTGGCAATGACCTGACTGGCGCAGCGATTTGCCAGCGAGACAGCGAGACGACGATTAGTGGTGCTGAAGTGATCGCTAGAAAGAATATCGTGCAGGTGATAAACCAGGGGACGGCGGCTGATGAGACTTGCCAGCGCACCGACGACCAATGCTTTTTGCGTGTTGGCGTAGAGTAAATCATAATGGCGGCTGAGGCGGGCTACATGCATCGCCAAAGGCAGCAGTTGTCCAAGACTTTGTAGCCCCTGCACCAAACCGCTTTCTTTACGCACTTGAATCGGCTTTGTTCCTAGTACCTGTACCGATATGCCATGCTCTTGCAGCGTCGTTTGGAACGGTCCATCAGTAAATAAACAAACCAGGCTCCGATCGCGATACGGCTGCACAATATCCAACAGACAAAGCTCTGCACCACCCAATGCGCCACTTTGATCAAGAAAAAGAATCTTCATGTCCTTGCTTGGGGTAGCTAGCTTTGGGGGCGCTGAAGTGAAAGGCTGTATGTTCATTGCTGAGTTTACGATCGCCCGTCTTAACCCGTTTACCATTGGCATTTCAATCCATGTGTAGGTGATATATCCCACGACTAGAGTCGTTGCCAGTAACAAACTGATGGTTGCCGGATACCCAATGCTGATGTTGAGCCTGGTTGCTACGATCAGCTTCAACAGACCCGATAAACAAAGATAGTGTGTCAGATAAATGGAGTAAGAGGCATCACCTAAAGACGTAAACAATCGCGAGAATGATGGGACTGGTTGATGGAACGCTCGCTGCAAATCTAATGATGCTACTCCCAATACGATGAGCGCTGAAGGAATGCCGTAAGCAAGAACAGGATTGAGCATGAGCGATCGCTCGGCTTGCGCCACACCAAAGAGGAGAAAGAGGGCAGTTCCCAGCAGCAGAAAAAATGTGTTGTGTCTTTTGGGACGTTTTTGTAACACGAGGTAAGCCGCTAAACTTCCCAGCGCAAACTCTAAATTGTGTGCATTAAAAATAAATTGAAGAAGAACATTGCTATTAGAGCGAAAAGCACCTGAAAGATCGCCTAAAAAGAGGATCAATGTACCCAATAACCATCCCGACAGCAGACTTTTGGAACGCTGAAGTGGCAGCAAAATGGCAAGCGAAAAGATGCCATAAAAGAGCATTTCGTGGCTGAGCGACCAGCCTACAATTAACACTGGAAAATGCTGTTGCGGTATCAGTAATAAGGATTTAAAGATGACCGCTACATCGCGCTCGTAGCCATACCCATACCCAGGCGCTAAAAAGTAGATGGGCAGTATCGCTAACGTGATCAGCCAATAGAGCGGATAAATGCGGATCAACCGTTTAAGGAGAAACGGTTTGAGTCGATCGCGCTGACCCACATCCGCCTGATGCACAAAGAAAATAATGAAACCGCTGAGCACAAAGAAAAAATCGACGCCCGCGCCACCGAACGCAAATAAATTTCCCAAAAAGGGCTGACCCAGCTTTTCTTGACTGAGCTGCGTCGTATGAAACAGCAGCACCAGTAGCGCCGCGATGCCACGACAGCTTTGAATCCCTTCTAAGCGCGGTTTAGCGGTTTTTTGTGACGCCTTTGAGGACGGGACGCGATCGCGTCCCGTCCTATGCATTGCAGCCGTTAAGCCATCATTTACGAACGGTTTCATGCATCAATCCTCCTCACGCTGCCATCACTTCCACCTACTTCAAGTGACAGCAACTGTTGATGGCGGTAAAAGCGTTGGGCTGCCAGGGCGATGCCTGCAAAACTCCACATCACTACACCCGAAAGCGCCAGCGTCGAGCTACCCAGCCCAATTTGTGCAAACACACCCAGGCTGATGGCGCGGGACGCACTCATAAATGGGTCTGACTGTCCCTCAGTGCCGCGAAACAAGCTAAAAAACAGCAGAATCATGCCGCCCAGATATGGAATGGTACCAAACCAGCCCAGGTTAAACAGCATCGACAAAATGCCGCTATCATTGCTGCCCAGACTATCGTTTGCCAGCACAAAGCCCAGCCCGTTGCCCGGAATTTCTGCCAAGGCATCGCCCAAAATTTGCCCGTAGCCTTCCAAGCGCTGGTTGTAGCTCACATCGTTCTGCGTGTTGGAAAAGGTTTGCAACCGTGCTGCGATCGCCCCTGAAAACGGCTGCATATTCACCAATGGAATCACACAAACCGCCATCACCAAAATCGTCACAATCAGGCGCATCTGCAAACGTGGCTTCAGCGAGGGAATGTACATCAACACACCCACAGCCCAGCCCAACCAGGACGATCGCACCAGCGACAGCAAAAACGACAGATAGCCCACACCCACTGCCGCAAACCGCAGCGTGCTTTGATTGCTAAAGAGCAGTAGCAACCCCGCCATCATCACGGTGGCAAAAGGTCCTGGTGAATTCATCGTGCTAAACACTCGCATCCCTAGCGGCTCTGGGGTACCAAAGGCGATCGACTTGGAATTAATCAACCAAAACCGATCCCATTCAGGGGCAACCAGGTATTGCACCACGCCGTAAGCTCCCGTCACCAGCACACCCCACAGAAACACCCGCCCCAAATTCTGGCGATACGCAGGGTAGCTCCGCCAATTGACAAAGAGGTGAAAACCAAACAGAATCGGCGCTAACCAGTTCAGCAACGGCACCACAACCGCTGTTGGTGGGTATTTAACCAACCCAACCAGCAACCCGTATAAGACTCCTGCCGCCGATAAAATAAACGGCAACCCATCCTGCCGTAGATAGCGGGGTAAGTGTTGCACAAAAGTCAATCCCGTAAGCATCATGACTAGAAACGGTGCCAGCAGTACCGGGCTAGGATCAACCCACCCGCTCTGGACATCAATCAAACGCCGCACAAACGGAGTCAAAAACGCGAGCCACCAGGCAAATCCCAGGTAAAGCACGGGATAGCGCCGAAACAAAAATAAGCCGACCAGCAACGCGCCCGCTGGATACGCCAATCGCAGCAACCCACCCGCATGTGCCAGGAGGCACAGCAGCGAAAAGCCCACCAGTCCCAGCATGGCAGCCCACGCCAGCGTTGGCTGTAACCCAAACTGGGGGTGATGGATAGGAGTGGTGGTGTCGGGTTGCATTGGGGAAAGGCGGGAAAAGTTGTTGGTTTTTAGTTGTTAGACAGATCAGAAAAGCTGTTGATTGTTGAAGAAACCTGGTTAATACAAAATTCTCTACCCCTTACTCCTTACTCCTCTCTCCTCTCTTCCAATTCAAAACTTAAAGCTATTTCCTGCTTTGCGATCGCCGCGCTTTCCAATCAATCTCATACAGCTTGATTTCTTTCAAAAAGATGTAGAAACTCCACAGCCCAGACAGTGTGAAACCCGCCATTCCCTGACGAAACATGCCGTACCAGAGATATTGCTGGACAAATTTGGCGGATGGTTTGAGCAGCAGTCGGAGCAGGCTAAAGCGTGTGCCGTTGTGATGAGCCTGCTGAGCATCCAGATCGGTGTAGCGATTGAAGCGAATGACCAGATCGCTGATGTCGCGGAAGCCGTAATGCCAGATGACTCCCGGCAGTTTGACAACAGGAGCATCCTTTACATCGGGTCCTTCATGCACCAAAATGTCCTTAATCCGAAAGACGGTTTTGTTGTAGAGGCGCGTGTGGTACTCCGGGCGCGTGTCGAGCCAGGTATCCCAAAAGTCGCCAATGCGGACAGCAGAAAAAGCATTCGCCGCGATCGTCGGTGACTGCTTCCACTCCAGCAGCGCGATGGCTAACTGGTTGTCAATGACCTCATCGGCATCAATAAAGAAAATCCAATTATGCTGTGCCTTGTCAGCGCCAAAATTACGCTGGTTGGAGTAGCCTGCCCAGGGATTGTAATACACCTGACACCCAAGCGCTTGAGCAATTTGTACAGTAGCATCTTGGCTGCCGCTATCTACAACCACAATTTCATCGGCAAAGGGCTGACACGATTGAATCGCATTGGCAATACATTCCTCTTCATTCTGAGCAATGATGACGATCGAAAGTTGTCTCAACGGTACGACATCTGCTGTATTGGACAATGGTGGCTGGCTCAGTTGCATAGTGGCACCCTCATCGAAAGGCTCTAGGACTATTATCGGTTGAAGATTGTTTCTGGTCGGTTGAAATCCGTCAGAACATGCTTGCAGCACAAATCCTTAAAGCACGATAAGAGGGCATTTGAAAAGTGTCCAGCGGTTAAAACCGCGACTACAAAAACAAAGCCCGCCGACGCGGACTACAGAAAAACCAGGGTCTGATAACCTGCGGAGGCAGGTCATAGCCCTTCGGGCATGGCTTTGCTAGTGTCCGTGTAGCCGCGTAGAGCCGTTAACGTTCAAGAAACGCGAAGCGTCTCCGTTGGCGGAGCCTTCTCCGAAGGAGTAGGAGTATTTAGTCGCCAAGGGTACCAAGATCTCGGCTTTTAAAACATCCTCTAAGCTCGACTTTATCCATTTTCTGAAACCCTGAAGCACCAATGCTTCTAGCACGTCGGATTTTCTCTCGACTTTTCTTGATATTGGTTCAACCGCTGGACATCTGAAAAAGTTTGCGACCCTGTCTGCGATCTAGGCACCGCCAAGAATAGCTCCTCTTCAAAATGGATAAAGTCGAGCTAAGGAGCCACGTTGTAAACAATAGTTACCTGCACCTACTAGAAGGCTCCTTCCGGTGAGCCGTAACCACTACGTAACGGAACTGTCGTGAAGCACTTGCTTAAACGATGCTCTTGACCGTGAAGAGCATTAAAATGTCACTAGACTAAAGTGTGCCTCCTTAAAGCAAGCATTTTTGCAGCAACTATTTTCACCAACGCTTAATTTCAAAGAGCACTCGACTTTTTAGCTGTGTCCCTTAAGATCGAGCTGACACAGTTGCTTGTAAAGCAAAACACTTCGCCCTCACGTATGTCAAAACTTGCACTGCTGATTGAGGTCAGTGAATACGACGCAGGATTACCTCCCTTGCCAGGTGCTCAAAGAGACGTTGGGGCAATGGAGCGCGTTCTACAGAATCCTCAGAGAGGTAATTTTGATGATGTAGGCTTGCTCTCAAATCCTAGCCCAACGGAGATGCAGCTAGCGATTGAAACGTTGTTTCTTGAAAATCGCCACAAAGACGATTTGGTCTTGCTCTACATTTCCAGTCATGGTGTCCGCGATGATGATGCTTGTCTCCACCTTGTGACGCGCACGACCCAACTGCGACAGTCAGGGCAAATCTTTACGGCGACTGCCGTTCCTGCCAGTTTTATTCAGTCTTGCATGAGTCGTAGTCGATCGCGTCGTCAGGTACTCATCCTGGATTGCTGTTTCAGCGGGGCATTCGCAGAAGGTATGCAGGCGAAAAGTTTAGAGCAACCCCTCTCGATTCAAAAACAATTAGGCGGTGAAGGTCGCGCTGTTCTGACATCTTCTACCGCGACTCAGGTTTCTTATGCCGAAGAAGATGCCTCAATCTATACCCGATACTTGGTGGAAGGCATTGAGACTGGAGCCGCCGACCTGAATAAAGATGGTGCTATCACGATCGATGAACTACACCAATACGCAAAGCGGCGCACCCAAGAAGCGGCTCCAGCAATGAAGCCAGAAATCTTTGCAATTCGAGAAGGCTATACGATTCAACTAGCAAAAGCGCCTCAAGGCGATCCTAAATTGGTGTATCGCAAAGAGTGTGAGCAGCGGCTAGTTGGTGGAAAAGCCACGTCTGTCGGTCGCAGTATCTTAGATAAATTGCAGAAAGAACTGAACCTGGCTTCAGAAGACGCGATCGAGATTGAGTATGAAGTGCTGGAACCGTTTCAACGCTACCAAAGCAATTTACAGGAGTATCGGCAAGTGCTGGCTGAGGCAATGGCACACGAGTCCCCTTTAAGTGCTCAAACGCAGGAAGAATTGCAGCGGTTACAGCAACTGCTTAAGCTTCGCGATGAAGACGTTGGCTCAACTTTAAGCGTAGAAGAATCCATACTACCTGCGGTTCATAGGCAGCAGCAGGAGCCAGAACCGCCTGTGAAACGATCGCGGACTCCAGGACAAACAGGGAAATGGCTACCCCGGAAACCACACTGGACATTAACGTTCATGACGATCGCCGCTTGTGTGGTGATCCCTGCTGGCATTTATACGACCGGTTTCAAGCGCTCGACCACATTCGCCGATGTTGTAAATGACGTTCCTTCGTTGGGTGAATTTTCCTATACTGGCAGTTCTACCTGGTCGTCGATACGCTGTGGCGATGGTCAAACGGGTATTGATACTGTTTTTGAGTGGGGTTTAAACAGTCTAAAAAACTTTAAACCTCGCTACAAGCTTCCTACAGAAATTGATCCGACCTCCAAAGAGAAGCCTAGCTCCAATATTGCGATCGACTTGCTCATTGATAAAGAGAAAGACGTTGCTTTTGCCGTTTCTTCGCGACCCTTAACCGACGCTGAAAAGAAGAAAGCTGAGGCGAAAGGCTTCACTCTTGAAGCGATACCAGTGGCGCGAGATGTTACCGTTGTGATCGTTAATTCTAAGTTAGATATAGGAAAGATCGGCGGTCTTCTTGTGAATGACTTGAAGGAGATTTATACCAGTAATAGAACTCTAAAGTGGCAAAAATTTAGAGGAACTAATCAAACAATCACTCCGTATACACATCAAGCAGAAAAACAGTCGAAATATCTCTTTCAGAAAATAGTTTTAGCCGATGCACCTTTCGGCTCTACTGTGCAATTCGTTGAAACAACCAGCGACGGGATGAAAAAAGTTGAAAGTGAGCTGGGTGCAATCTATCATGCGCCTGCCGCTCTTGTTTATCGGAACTCGAACATCAAAATAATGCCGATTGTTGGAACTACCAATAAACCAGTGCTGCCGTTTAAAGTCTTTGATCCCAAGAAAGGATGTGAGCCAAAAAACGAGGATAGTATCTTGACATCAAGCAAAGGTAACTCGCCTGTGCAGCTAAACCCTGCCTATCCCAAAGCGTTGCAGCAGGAGGTGGTGTCCGTAATCGTAAAGCATTACAAAGGCAGCGCCAGTCCTGCCCAGCACAATCAGGAATTAGCAGGCTTGGCTTACGCTAAGCTGCTGAGAACTGATCAAGGGCAACAGATCATGCGACAGATGGGATTTCAACCCTATGCTCAGCAATGAAACCTAATATTAAGGTGACTTTTGAAAAAGATTTTACACTTGTAGGGGTGCAAGTCCTTACAAGCTCCAGGTAAGGCTTTTGCAGGCGATCGTTCTCCAAATAACGTCACACCGAATCGAATTCAGGCATCTTATTCTCTCCATGAAAGGTAAATATATTCTTATGAAGTTTCGTGACTTCACCGCGACTGGAAGTATTGTACTGGCACTGCTCCTGATCATGGCAATTGCTGTCCCGAAGGTGTTGACCTTACCAGTCAAACCACCGGGAGCGATCGCTAGCCCAACCGCACCAACTTCGCCGCAACCGCGCCTATGGCTTGTGACGGGAGGGCAAACCGGAGTCGATCGAGCCACACTCGACATAGCACTATCGCTTTTTCTACCTGTACGCGGGTGGTGTCCAAAAGGACGGTTGGCTGAGGATGGCAAGATTCCAGCCGTTTATCCGCTGCAAGAAACAACCAGTACCGAATATGCAGTGCGAACCGAGTGGAATGTACGGGATTCTGATGCAACCATGATTCTTGCGTATGGTCCGCTTGAAGGTGGAACTAAACTGACTGCCGATCTCGCACGGAAATACAACCGTCCCGCTCTTGTTTTGAACGCAATGACGTTTAATCAGCGTGATGTCGATCGCTTTTATCAATGGATTCGAGACAAACATATTCGCATTCTCAATGTTGCAGGATCCCGAGAAAGCGCAAATCCAGGTGTTATTTATAAACGCGCTCAGGAGATTCTTAAGCAGCTCTTACAGCCGTTATCAATTCTGTAATTCATAGCCTTGTAGTTTTGCGTATTAGGTGTGATGAATGCAAAGGAAACAGCCGTAAGAGCCTCAACCTGCTGCACATTTTAATGAGAATTCGGTCGGGAGTGTAGCGCTCAATTTGAATTATGGTCTGTTAGCTGCTGGCGACAGAAGAAGGTGTGAACCAATGGTTTTGACTGTATTTGCTTGATTGTGGTTGCCATACCAATAATGGGCGGCATCTGCGATCGCCTGCATCTGCTCTATCGCTAACTGCTGCCCTTGCAATCCGGCAAACAAAAATTGCACATTTGCGTCTAGTCCATCCAGTAATGGTGATTGTTTCTGCGTGACGATCGGCACCAAGCCATGAGCACAATACGTTGCGAAAACGCCTGATTTTGCTAAGCGCCCATTATCAGTTGAGTGAACGATGCCTGCGATGGATTCAGACAGTAAGCGACTAATTGCTTCGGCAGATTGTTTGCCCTTTTGCACCAGAGGCATACCCGCAACTTCAGTCTGCTCAAGCTGCAAAGAGGGACCAATATCCCAAACTTCTTCAATGCCTAAACGCTGGCAGCAATTGATGAGCATGGCTTGCGATCGCTGATAGATTCGGGCGCGTCGTCCGGCTGTACCGAACACGATCAAGCGGCGCTGGCGTTGTTTGAGCAAGGGTGGCTGCTCAAGCTCACCGATGTTAGAAAAGACCGGAAGATTGATGATTGGCTGATGCAGTCGCTTTGCCAGCATCGTTTTTGTCACCGCATTATTAGTGATCACCACATCAGCCAGTTTGGCAAGGTTCCAGGCAACGGACTGCTGCCAGGGAAAGCGATAAAAGGTTTTCTTCAAGAGATAGAAGGATGGAAATTCATGAAACATGATGAGCAGCTTTAGCGATCGCTCACGTTTCATCAATGCCAACGCGTTGACCAACCAAACCGGAGCGCCACGCTTTGGATCGTAGGGATAATCGGAAAAGTGCAGCATAACCCATTGAATTTGCTCAGGAATCGCGTCAACGAATGCCTGTGGGCTATCAGTAGACAACTGAATGATGGGACGACCATACATGTTTAGGGGGGTATTCTCCTGACGAAAGGTCATGAAATGGGTGTGAATATTCTGTTGCAACAGTCCCTTTGCTAATGTGAAGGCATAATCACCAATGCCGTCGATCGCGGGCGGTAAGTTGGGACAAATTTGTAAAACTTCCATAGGCTGAGGCATCAACAAAGGCGGTTAATTGAGTTGCTTGCTAGGCACACGCTGCTGTGGGTTTCTTCCTAACTCCTGCTGCATAAACTGCTGAATAGAATGCACAATGTTTGCGCGATCGTACTGCTTAATCGCGGTCATGCGAGCCGCTGCGCCCAGGCGATCGCACAAATCATCATTCTGTAACAGCATCAGGCAAGCTGACGCAAATGCCTGGGGTTCATCCCGCTGCAAAAAATCCTGTCCATCGGTAAAGACCAACCCTTCAGCGCCGATACGAGTCGAAACCATGGGCTTTCCATAGGCAGCGGCTTCCACCAACTTTACCCGTGTCCCGCCGCCCGACAGGATGGTACAACAAACCACGCGCGATCGACGGTATAGTGCTTCCAAATCATCCACAAAGCCGGTAAATTCTACGCCTGGTGCACCACTGCCATAGCTACGAATGTTTTCAGGCTGCTTACCAGCGATGATTAACCGCGCTTCTGGCATTTGCTGACGCACGAGCGGAAACACGTTCTCGATCAGAAAATTAGCGGCGTTGATATTGGGATAGTAGTGGTATGCACCGAGCAACAGCAGCGTTGGCTCTGCCGTCAGGGGTTGAGGTTGGGGCAGGGTGACTGCGTTGGGAATCGAGACGACCCCGGCTAAGCCCTGCCTGGTCAAATAATCCTGGTCGTGTTGCGAACACACGTAGGTTTGCCGTGCTAACTGGATTGCCTGTCGCTCACCCCACCAAAGCGCTGGCAGTTGCAGGTAGTAGAGAGCCGTGATCAATCGTGTGGGCGGCTGCCGAATGTCTCGTAGAAACGCAATGTGCTCGATGTCGTCCAGGTCAAAGAAAAGGGGCGGCAGCGGCTTGTGAGTCAGCAGCGCAGGGCACATCGATCGCAGCCGATGGACGAAAACTGCGTCAGGCTTGCGATCCAGACAGGCTTCAAATGCCTGGATTTGCTCTGGTTGGCTGGTACGCACCAGATCCCGCTGTTGAAAGAAATTGATCATCCCCGGTGCTTGCTGCTGCCATTTGGGTAATGGCTGAGGATGCACGAACTCTGGGCACAGAAAGAGGGTAATGGGTATCTTCCAATGCTGGGAGAGGGCTTGTTCGGTCGCCGCGATCGCGCTAGGAGATGTATCGGTTTCGGGAGAAACGTAAAACAGCACATCTAATTGAGCGTTTCTGGAGCCTTGCCCGTAAAGCAGCGCTTTCAATGCCTCCAAAAACATCGCCATGCGTTTATATGTGCCCTGCACATCTAGCCGCAGGTCATGAGGAAAGTGAGTTGAGACGAAAAGCACCCGCATAGGAAAGCAATTAAGGCTAAGGGACTGTCAATACTGCTAGATTTTCGAGAACGCTCAACGTTTTCTCAAGCATGTGTTCTTGTGAAAACGTTTGGACACGCTGCTGTGCCTGGTGTGCCATCAACTGCATTTGCTCCGGGTGTTGCAGCGCCCAGCGAATAGAGTGAAGCAACGCGTTGCTATCACCTGACGGACACAGCAAGCCGTGTGTCTGATGCTCAATCAGCTCTGGGATGCTGCTGGCGTTGGTGGTGACGATCGGCAAGCCGTATGCCATTGCTTCTAGCAGCGCAAAAGGATGTCCTTCAAAACGAGTGGGGAAAACAAACAAATCGGACGCTTGGAGTAGTCGGGGTAAGTCCGAGCGGTGTCCGAGCATGAGTACGTTGCGATCGATCGCCATATCACGCAGGCGATCGCGCAATGCCTGTCGTTCTTTACCCTCCCCAGCCCAGACGAAGCGGAGGTCGGGATCGTCTTCCAGCAGCGGTGGGATCGCAGCCAGCAGATCGTCGTACCCTTTTTGGGGCACTAGCCGACCGACCGTTAGCAGCAGCCTGCTACTTACAGGTACGCCTAGCTCGTGACGCACTGCTTGACGAAGAGCCGCTTGGTCAGGGGTGTAGTCTTCTGGCGAGGGTAGCTTGATGCCGTTGTAGATGCAGAGCAAAGCGCTAGCAGGCATCTGGAACAGGTCGGCGAGCAGCGATCGGTTCGCCTCAGAGTTGGTGAGCCACTGCTGCTGTCGCGTCCGTATCCAGCGATAGACACGGAGGCGCGATCGACTCAATGGTATTTTCTCCGGCGGAATCAGGTGGAACATGGCGGCGGTTGGTAGACGCAATTGTCCACAGGCAAGCAGGCTACCCAGACAGTGATCTGCCCAGGGCAAGTTTACCAGCACCACATCGGGTTGCAGGGAGCGCAGCAGCGATCGAGTCCGCACAAACCGCAGGCACGTGTCACCGATTGCCTGTACACCCCGGCTACGCGTCTCAGCAATGTCCAGAGGGTGATAAAACACCTGATGATCGGCAAATGCCTGTCGCATCGCTGCGTTTGCTTCAGCCTGGGGAAAGGCTGCATGGGTTTCCCATCCCGCTTGAGTGGCAGACGTGGCGATCGTCAGCGCATAGGCTTCCGCACCGCCGCAGTCCGTCGCTGAACCAATGATCAAGAGCTTCATAAGCTGCCTGCCTCATTGGGTGCCGCTTGTTCACGCGTCCATCGCCTGTAAAAGGGCTTCCACAGTGCGGCTGGCAGACTGGGGCTGAGGTAGCCATACGTCCAGAACAGGCGATACAGCGGCGATCGCAGCAGCCATTGACGGCTCTTATCGTGTTGCAGAATAAACCGCCAATCGGCTATTACGGCGTTACACCAGGCTTTCCAGGCATCACGCAAACCCATATCGTAGCCGTACAGGGTTTGCAGCGCTAGCGTTTCGCGGTAGGTGCGTTTGTAAACCTGGCGCAGTGGCTCGTTGTGGGAATGGTAGACCGCAGCCTCTGGTGCATAAACGATTTTTTCGCCCAGCGCGAGGAGTGCCCACGCCCATTCCACATCTTCACAACCCGAAAGCGTTTCGTTGAACGGGCGTTTTTCCCAACTTTGGCGGCGCATGGCAGCGTTGGCATTGGAAAATGTGCGATCGCCCAAATCATTAGGATTAGTTTGCACGCGTGGTTGATCACGGTAAAAGCTGCGGTAATCTCGCTCCACAGGCGGATACGCGTCAGCATGAGGCACTTGTTTGCCATACACCCCCGCTACGTGAGGGTCAGCAAACGGCTGCACGAGGTGCTGCAACCATTCGCGATCGCACGGAAAGGCATGAGCACTGAGCGCTACCACAATGTCTGCTTGGGTGGCGGCAAACCCAAGGTTCAGCGATCGTCCAAAGGTAAAGTCTTCAGGACGCATCGTGATCAATCTGACAGTAGGACGCTGTTGGACTACCTCGATCGTGCCGTCTGTCGAACCTGAATCCACCACAATAATTTCATCGGGCTGCAACGATTGACCCATCACCAGAGCGAGCGTCTTGGCAATATCTTTCGCTTCGTTTTTCGTCCGAATTAAAATGCTGGTTTTCAGGTTCATATAACATCCGGTAAGCGTCACTCAATAACGTTAGAAAATTATCTTAAATCTGGCGAAAGCTTAAATAGCTTTGCCTTGATAGCATCGGGTAAGGCTTGCGGTCTTTTGAGAAAATAGGCTGCGGTTGCCCAGCGATCGCGCAACGCTAACTGCATCTGCTGCTGCAACGGCAAATCTTTGCGATACCGCTTTAGCAAATGCAGTACCCGCTGGTTCATCTGTCCATTTTTCATGTCATTCACTGTTTTTGTGCCTTCAAGACGACGGTAATTGCCCCAGGTTTCATTGACATAAACGACGTTTGCTACCTGCACTGCTTGAAGCACAAAATCTAAATCCATCGCATAGTGATCATCAAGTGCATAAAAGCCAATCTTTTGATGCAGAGATGTGTGATAGAAATAGGCGGCAGGATTGCAGGGATACGGATGAACATTTACTCCAGTGACCAGATCAAACAAGCCTAATTTAGTGGGTCTATTGACTTCAATCAACCTGCCAGCATCATCCCAAATATTGCAGTTGCCCACCAAAAGAGTGGGTTCTGGTAGCGTCTTGAAGCGATCAACGATCGTGTTGAGCACGTTGGGTTCATAGGAGTCATCCACATTAAGCAGCCCCATCACCTTTCCTCGCGCCATCGCAATGCCCTTGTTCATGGCATCTGACTGTCCCCGATCAGGTTCGGATTGCCACCGAATGTGAGGATAGCGATCGGCGTACTGTTGGATAATCTCCACTGTACGATCGGTCGAATCGCCATCGATCATGATGTGTTCAAGGTCACAACATTGCTGCCCAATCACTGTCTCAATGCAGGCAGCTATAAATCGTTCACTGTTATAAACCGGGGTGATAATGCTCAACATAAATCGATCATCGTTAGAGTTCTACATAGGTATTGGCTACAGCGGCAACGCCAGCGCTAAGGCGCACTCTGCGTCCAAGACAGGGCTGTTTCCAAAGCATTGAACCGACATGACGCAGCAGGGTTCTATCCTTAGCTTGTGCAGCAGTTTTAAGCATGTGCTGAGCATAGCTAGACATGCGATCGCGAAAGTATTGTTCTGTATCTGCATTCAGATCAGCGTGACTGAGAATCGTGCGTTCAATCATTTCTAACTGCTGCCAAAAATCGTCTTTGCGCCACGTTTTGTACTGATAATTTTGGTCATGCTGGTTGTAATATAAAAGCTCAGGACTTTCAATGATTAAAGAGGGATAGCGGGCACAAATCCGCGCCAAATATTCTAGATCACACGAGTAAGTAAATTGCTCATTGAAGCCACCGATCGCTTCAACAATAGAACGGTGTAGCGTGACTCCGGAGGGCGTTGTCGTCGTGTTTAAGACAGCCCATGCTCCGGGTTCTGCTAACCGATAGCGAAATGCTTGATCCAGGTGCGAATCAACCGAGCGGTGAGCAATCAGAGCAGGTTCACCAACAAGTACACAAGCGCGTCGAATCGTTTGAAGGGCTGTCAAAGCCACGCGATCGTCATCATGAATCATACAGATCCAATCATGTGAAGCAGCAGCAAGACAGCGATTCCAGGTTTTGACCATGCCGCAGTTCGATGGATTTGACACCAATCGGACTTGCGTCAAATTGTGTAACGCTTTAGCCGTATTGTCTTGCGAGCCATCATCAACAACTAAAAGCTCATCTTCTGGTCGTAACTGCGGCGTTAATTGTTGCACTAGGGCAACCACTGACTGACAGCGATTGTAGGTCGGGATCGCGATCGTGAGCGGTGGTAAAGCTTCAGAAGCAGAGGTGCGCTCATGAACGGTCTCTGTTTGGCTCAATTGTATGTTTGCGCGCACAGCCTCTCCGACAAATTGAGGACTAAGAGAAGAGTACTGGCTTTGAGTTTTAATCAAGGACGCTCTTCAACGTTCTAGCCAGGGTGTCTGTAAAAACATCAAGATTATATTTTTGTTCGCAGAGGCGACGAGCACGATCGCCCATTGCTGATGCTTCTTCTGGATTGGCTAATAAATAGGCGATCGCGTGTTGCCAACCTTGCACATCTCCCGGTTCAACCCAAATGCCAATGCCTGCTTTTTCAATGTCAAGATCAATGTGTTGATTGCGAGTCATAATGACAGGTTTTCCGACTGCCATTGCATCCAGTAAGCTAGTAAGACCCGCCAGGTTATTGGTTTTAGTGAGTGGGATTGCGATCGCAAAGGCATTACTGTAAACGGCTAATAGTTCTTTATATGAGACGGCATTGTAGGCTGAATGGCTGGCGTTAACTTCAATGTGTGCAGGTAATTCTGTCATGCTGGGTGACGTGTCAGCAGAACAGTAAAGCTTGAGCGGATAGTCAATGCTGAGAAACGCTTTAACGAGCGTATCGTGGTCTCGTTCCGTTTTGCCAGCGCTCACAATATAGGATGCCTTGTTTGCGTCAAAGTCCGTTCTTACGTTTGTATGTTCTGACGCTTCCAACTGATAGAAAGATAGATCGGCTCCCCACTCAATTAAGTCCATTTTTTTGTGAACTCCAGGCTCCAGAGCAAAGGATTCCATAATGGTTGCACTGAGGCATAAAAGCTTGTCGTGCCCGTTCACAAAAAGGGAATCTTTGAACGTGTGGCTCAGTGGATGATGAATGAGGGCAACGATCGGCTTGTGGAATAAGTGGAGCGATCGTAATAACGACAGAAAGAAGGTGCTGGTCTGACACGCAGAGTACACGACATCATAATCGGTGCGGCTAAATAGAACGCGAAGTTGCTGATCAAGCTGATCACCAAGCCCAAGTTTGCGTCCAATTTTGTTCAGAAGCCTGGACGTTTGATACGCCACAATTTCGACAGCAATGCCATGCCTGGAAAGATGCGTTGTGCCCCAAAGATGATGTCCGGGATACTCGCCGTTTTGCCAGAGCTTCCAGGCATGATCCATTGGGTAATTGTTGATAAACAGCGCTTTCATAGCAAATGCAAGTGATGATGAGGCTTCAACAAGTTGGACTAACGCAAGGCAGAGTGAGTACTAGAACTGTTCAGGGTTGGTCGTTGCCGCGATCGCCACAGGTTCAGCGCGATCGCCTAATTCGTATTGCATCTGGTGATAGTTCCAGAGTTTACCGCGTAGGTCGAGCAGTTCCTGGTAGGAGCCTTCTTCGACCACGCGTCCCTGTTCCATGACCACAACTTTATCGGCGCGAATGATGGTCGAGAGACGGTGGGCGATCGCAATCACGGTGCGCCCTTCTGCCAGCTTCTCTAGCGATGCCTGAATTAACCGCTCAGAAATGGAATCCAGGGCACTGGTGGCTTCGTCGAGAATCAGAATTTCGGGGTTGCGGAGAATGGCACGCGCGATCGCGATCCGCTGTCGCTGACCGCCTGAGAGGCGTACCCCACGATCGCCCAGACGAGTATCAAACCCCTCTGGCATTTCCTGGATGAACTCCAGCGCATTCGCTAGTCTGGCTACTTCAATGATTTCGTCCTCTGTGGCTCCTTCAGTGCCATAGGCAATGTTGTCGCGCACATTGGTGTTGAAAATGAAGGTATCTTGACTGACGATCGCAAAACGCTGCCGTAGCGAATTAATTTGAAACTCCCGAATGTCAGCACCATCAATGAGAATGCTGCCTCTGGTCGAGTCGTAGAAACGAGGAATTAAGTCCACTAGCGTCGTTTTACCTGCTCCCGATGCGCCCACCAGTGCAGTCATCTCGCCCTGCTTGATGGTCAGATTAATGTGGCTAAGGACAAACTGCTGGGGATCGTAGCCGAAGTCAACAGACTTAAATGTAATTGCCTGACGCAAGCCTGGAAACGGGCGATACCCATCGGGTAAATAAGGTTTGTCTTCAGTCTTTAGCAGTTCTCTAATATTGTTCAGCGAACCCCAAAAGCCGCCCATCGCGGCGCGACTGCCGTTAATTTCGTGTAGCGCAGGCACTAGGCGAAACAGAATAAACAAAAACGTCAGTAATGAGGCAGTTTGCATGATGCCGTTAGTGACAAACAGGGTCAGCGCCAGAATGATCATGCCAATCAGCACCGTTGTTGCTAGAGCTTCTGCCAGTGGACGCACCAGAGCATAGCTTCTGGTGGCTATCATCGATGCCTCAAGCACATCACCACTGGCTTTGTAGAAGCGCTGGCGCTCAAAATCTTGGGTTGCAAATGCCTGGACTGTCCGAATGCCGTTGATGAATTCCATGGCGGTAGCTGTAAACCGACCGTTAGACGTGGATACACCTGTGCTAGCAGTCCGAATTCGCGCCATCAGGTTAGACAGACCGACCGCAAGCAGGATGAACAGCGTCAGTGAGACGATGGACAACTGCCACGACAGCCGAAACATCAGGAAGACATAGACACTGAGCGTCAGGCTGCGCGTGATGATAAACGAGAGCAATCCAAACGCGGCTTGTAATCTGCCAATTTCGCTGGTCAGCGTGTTCAGTAACTCGCCAGCGTGGGTTTTGGAGAAATAGCTGAGGCTGAGGGCTTGTAACTGTTCAAAGATTTGTTTGCGCAGGCGATCGACCAGCTTTTGCTGGGTCAGCTCGGTGTAGACCTGGGTGAGATAGTTAAAGACCGACCGAATCCAGGTGGCTGTTAGAATCAATGCCGAGACGCGATACAGGCGATTGGTAGGCGATTCGCTGATACCCAAGACCCACTGATCAAACCAACCCACGCCCGTCTGAAACGGTGGCGCATCGGGACTCACCAAACTCTGTAAGAATGCCAGCAAAAAGCCAAAGCTAAAACCCTCAAAAAAGGCTGCTGCCATCGCGAACCCGATCGCCGCGATTGCTACAAGCGGAAAGTGCTTAAACTCGCGCAGGATGGTGTAATTCTCTTGCCAAAAGTTGGTAGCTTTGAGCGTGTTTTTGAGCGATCGTCGGATCGGCGCAGGAAGTCTTAGCAGCATGAATTCTCGGTAAAGTGGTTGCCGTTGCCTTCATTGTCAATGGAAGCTGGAGTGTCAGCAAGCGCGCTCACCTGAACTAGAACGCGCCAAACCCTGAAAGTACTTTGGGTACAGTGAGCAGGAGGATTTTGAAGTCTTCACGAAGCGACCAGTTACCGAGGTAGCGCAAGTCCACTCGATTCACCGCATCCAGATCCCGCAAGTGCGATCGCCCCGTTACCTGCCAGATGCCTGTAATACCAGGCAGCGCGTTCAACCGTTGCCGTACCGATGGGCTGAGTCGCACCGCATCGTAGAGCGCCCAGGGGCGTGGACCGACTAAACTCATCTCGCCCCGCAGCACATTGATGAGTTGGGGCAATTCATCCAGGCTGTATTTCCGCATCCAGCGACCGATCGGCGTGACGCGGGGATCATCTTCGCATTTGTGCAAGCCTGCTTGATGCCCCATGACTTGATGGTGGTACAGTTCTGCACCTGTAACCATCGTGCGGAATTTAAGAATCCGAAACAGCTTGCCCCGCTCACCGACGCGCCACTGGCTGAAGAAAATGGAACCCGGCGATTGCATGAGCATGAGCACGCTTAGCCCTAGCATGAGCGGACCGACTACCAGCATGAGCAGCGCAGCAGCGCTCCAGTCAACCAGTCGCTTCAGCCACCATTTCAAGCGATTTTGCTTTTTGGGTAGAGCTGTGGTGCTGGGTACGCTCAAATAGGCGGGTTTACTAGCTTTGGCACAAGCCTCTGCCCACAGTGCCAGTGCGGCTTCGCCAATCTCAGGTGTGAGTTTAACCAAACGAATGGGCGATCGCTCCAGACAATCGACCAGCAGTTGCTCACTTTCGAGCGCGGGTAGTGGGAGCGTTGTCGGTTGGGGAGACAGCGTGAGTAGTAGTTGCTTTTGTCGCCAGGTGAGCGTGTAGTACGACGCTCGATCGCGACTGGTTTTTGCTGCAATTGCCTGGTTTGGGCTTGCTTGGTTTGAACGAAAAAGGGTAGACATAAGCTTGGGGGTCTTTGAAGGTTAGATTTGCCGTTTGCTTTAGCCGTGGTTACCCGCCTACGGTAACGCCAGTTTCGATCGGGCGCATCAATCTACAGGGTGGCTAACTGTCCTTTGCGCTCATAGGAAAGGTAGCGATTTGCCATCTGATCAGAGCCGTTAGCGATCACGCCAATGACATTGAGCTTGCTCAGTAGTGCCGTTGCTTGCGTCAGCTCGGCACGCGTCACATGACCAATGCGCCCCACCAGCACCATACTGGTGCAGAATGATGCTGCCAGCATGGCATCGACAATGCCTAGCACAGGCGGCGCATCGACAATGATGAGATCATAGGTTTGCTCCAGAGCTTGCATCAGGTCGCCCATACGCTCGGCACTCAAAAGCTGTGCCGGATCGGCGGACAGTGGCCCCGAGGTGAGAATCGACAGGGGAAGGTCAGCGTAGCGGTGGGAAGGCTGGATGTCGCCGTTGCTCCGGAGCGGTGTTTGCCGCAAAAGCAGAGTGGAAAGCCCATAATCATTCGGCAGGTCAAGCTGCTGATGTAGACTAGGACGGCGCAGATCGGCATCGATTAACAGCACGCGTTGATGCAGGCGGGCAGCGCTAATAGCTAAGCCGAGGGCGATCGTGGATTTGCCTTCACCCGCTAACGCCGACGTCACAACCAGGGAACGCAATCCAGCCGCACTCGGCAGCAACTGGATATTTTTGTAAATCAAGTCCAGGGATTCACGAAAGGGTTGCCATTGAACGACTTGCATGATGGGTAGAGCCGGAACACTTGCTTTGCGGAAGGGTACTAACGCCGCTAAGCCCTCCTCGCACTGTAGCGCTGGCACCATGCCTAAAAGCGGTACAGCGATCTGTCTTAAATCCTCTGGAGTATGCACCGCATCATCCATCGTGTCTCGAATGAAGGCTGCCACACCGCCCAACATCAACCCTGCGATCGCTCCCAGCAGAATATTTTGCTTCAGGTTGGGTCCAATTTGTTTGCCGAGCTTGGGTTCTTCCACTACCTGCCAGTCAAAGCCGCCGCGAGCAATTTCGAGTGCAATGTCCTGGCGGGCTTTGAGCAGTTGTTGCAGGGTATTGCGCCCAATTTCCACTTTGGGCTGGAGGCGACCGTATACTGCGAGCAGAGTGGGGAAGCGCCGCAACTGCTGCTGAAGCGATCGCTCGGCTTCGTTCAAACTTTGAGCACGACCTTGCAGCGCGACTAAATTGACTTGAGCATCAACCAGCGCACTTGCCAGTGTGAGATCGGTCGCGCTCAACTGCCCGACGCTCAGCCCAGAATCTCCCTGCGTTTGCACCTGTGCGGCATTGCTACCCAAGATGCGTCGCACCTCTGCTGCCAACAGATCCCGCTGTCGCTGTCGCTGGTCGATCGCCTGCTGCACGAAAGGACTGGCAGCTTTGAAGCGCAACCGTTGCTGCACCATCGCCAGTTCACTCTTTTGAATCTCATTGAGTAAGCTTTGATAGCGAGCTGACTGGCTTAGCCGTGCGGCGATCAACGCCTGTTGGGGTGAAAGCGCTAGCGCTTGCTGGAGCGATTGATAACGACCCTGCACCTCCTGCATCTGCGCCTGGTTGCTCCGCCGCTCTTTTTGTACATTGCTGAGAGCATCAATGAGTGCGCGTGATTGCACTTCTGGATCGACAAGATTTTGGCTCTTGCGAAACTGCTCCATTGCGTCCTCGGCGCGATCGACCTGCTTTTCTACCAGAGGAAGCTGCTCGTCTACAAACGCCAAGCCGCGAGTCAACCGCAGCTTTTGCTGCTCCCGGTTATAGTCCTGATACACCCGCTGGACTGCCTTCAGCACCTTCTGCGTTTGCTCCGGATCGTCACTGGTATAAACCACCTGGAAAATCTTGGTCTTAACCTTGTCTTCTTCAACCTGCGTCAACACCAGCGCTTTTTGGAGTTCTGCTGCCTCAAGTTTGGGATAGTCTGTTTGTAGTAGCGCAACGGCTTTTTGCAGCAGTTGGGAACTCCGCATTTGGGTCAACTGCGTCGAATAATCAATTTCAACAGTGCTATCAGCAAATTGATTTTCTGCTCCGGCTCCAGAGTCCTTTTTGCTTTGGTAATTGGGTTCTACCAGTAGCTGCATTGAGCTTTGGTAGATTGGTTTTTTCAACAGCGTGTAGAGAGTGACTGCCGATAAAAGGCTGAGAAAAATCCCTACAAGCCAAAGCCGCCGCCGAAACAAGGCAGCAACCAATTGTCCATAACCTGGATCAGTTTCAACAGTGCTGACGACATTACCAACAGTCACAACTACCACCTTTGAATACGGAAGAGATCAGATTAATGCGCTGAATGGCTTTAACCTCATTGGTTCAGATTGCCCCGATCACGTGTTCGACTTTTCCAAAGAATGCTTCCTCAGAAAAATGCTTCAGCGCATGTTCCCGAATTTTGCGGTAGTTCCACTTGATAGCATTAGCAGAGAGTAAAGCTGCCTGTACGGATTCTGGCGTTTGGCGATTGAACAAAACTCCCGTTTGTCCAGGGATTTGAGTGTCTAAAACGCCGCCAGCACCGTAGGCGATGACTGGTGTGCCACTGGCGTTTGCTTCCACTGGCACTAGCCCGTAATCTTCGAGAGCGGCAACGATCACGGCACGAGCTTTTGACATCAACTGGGTGCGCTCGACATCGCTTACATGCCCAAGGAAGCGAATATTTTTCATGGCTTTTGCCTCTAAGCGTTTGCGTTCGGGACCGTCACCCGTCACTAACAGGGGTAAACCCAACCAGTTAAAGGCTTCGATGATAATGTCTGTGCGCTTATAGCTAATTAGCCGAGCTGACGTGAGATAAAAATTTTCTTTTTGACCTGAGAACACAAATTTGCTGCTGTCGATCGGATAATTAATGACAATGGCGGGCTTGCCGTAAACCGCTTGGATGCGCTTGGCGACAATGCTTGAATTGGCAATGTAAAGATCCGGCTCTTGAGAGTAGTTTAGATCCACTTTTCGCATCTGCTGAAAGATTTTTTCGAGCAGCGGATAGAGCTTCCTAAACGTGGTGTACTCCCGAAGATAGCTGCGCGTATCCCATAAAAAGCGAGTGACGTTGTGGCAGAAGCAAATGTGTTGCGCGTTTGGTCGTTTACGAACGGCTTTGGCAAAACTGCTGCTGCTGCTGATGATTAAATCGTAGGCTTGCAGGTCGAGCGATCGAAAGGCTGGAAAATACAGTGGCGCTAGCAGCCTGAAGTGTTTGCTAGCGCCTGGAATTTTTTGTAAAGCCGTTGTGTGCACGAGCCGATCGTGGAGATCGATCGTTCGCTCTGCATCGTACAACGACGTAAAAATGTCAGCGTCAGGGTAGTGTTTACAAAGCAATTCAAAGACACGCTCTGCTCCACCCCGTTGGGTCAGGTAATCATGCACCAAGGCAATTTTCATAGCTAAAAAGTGACGCTGCGGTTGCGGACTCAACACCTGCAATAGTGGCTTTAAAATCGCGATCAGCACGATCGAGGCTTGCCACTTCAGATGCTAAGCTTCAAAGCTCCTGTATGGTTGAGGTCAATTCGGGGAACGCATGACTTTGTCGAATGTACTCGATTGCGAGTAATTGGCAACTAACGTTTACAAGCTCATCGACTGGATGGGAACACCGACAGAAAGCGACCTATACCCGTTTAGAGGTATCAATTTATGCAGGGAGCTTCAGTGAGGCAACGGTTGTCGTCAGCTAACGTAACACTTGCTCCAGACACCTAACTTAGCAAAGCGTAGAGAGTGTGTGTCAGCAAGACATCTCTCCGCAGACTTAGATTATTCAATCTTTTCAGAGCACTATCAACGTGTTAATGAACATTACCATAGTAGAAGTAACTGCACATAACAGTTTGATTCAATACTAAAAAGCGAAAATAGTAAAGTGCTTCATTTCCAAGCCACCGAAGGCACAGGAAAAATTTCGTGATTTTTATACCTTGGTATGCATGTAAGCTCGTAGACCTTGATCGGCACAAAACGTCTGTTGTCTAGCGCTATAAGGCTTTCTACTAGAGCTAATGCTATGAGTTTTTGTAGAAGGTGAACGTGAGTGCCGTTCCTATGTAGATAGTGGTCAACAACTGTAAAAAATGTTCGCCTTTTTCTAAGTATTATTTTCAGCTAAATTTTCGCCTTACTGATTGGATCGACTGCTTTCAACGCGATCGTGCAGACAGATTTTGCTATTCAGGAACTTTTGATGCTTCGTCGTCGTCTTTGACATCAACGATCTACTTTTAAAGCATGGTTGCTTCATTATTTTGGTACAACTGCTTTAGATTCTAGAGAAGGCGAGTAGTGTCATGGTTCGATTCACGCCTGCGATCGCGCTTGGGCTTATTCTGCTGCCATCAGTTGGCATCGCTCAGGTTACCGATCGTACATTGGTTCCCTCAGTACGCCCTACGGCAGATGTTTCGCCGAACCAAGCTGAGGATGGCTACTTACTAGGCTCTGGCGATCGTCTCCGCATCGATTTTTTTAATGTGCCTGAATACAGCGGGGAATACCTGGTTTTGCCCAACGGGGCAGTCAATTTGCCGCAGGTGGGTGCAGTAGTCGTGCAGGGTAGAACCCTGAAACAAGCATCGACGGCAATTGCCACGAAGTATGGTCCCTATCTGACGCGCCCGATCGTCACTATTGGGCTACTGGCGGCGCGACCACTCAGGCTGGCGATCGCGGGTGAAGTGAACCGACCAGGAACTTATAACGTGCAGGCTGTTTCAGCGAGTGCCGATACGGGTGTTCCCAGCGTCACGCGGTTAATCCAGCTTGCTGGCGGCATTACCCAGGCAGCAGATGTACGACAGGTTGAGGTGCACCGCCCTCGCCCCTACAATGCTGGTGCAGATGAAGTGATCAAAGTTGATCTCTGGCAGCTTTTGAAGGTGGGCAACTTGCGGCAAGACTTGCGACTGCAAGATGGCGATAGTATTTTCATTCCCTCTGCAACTAATGTGAATTTAGAGGAGTCGCAGCGCTTGGCAGCAGCAACGTTTGCGGCTCCCAGCGATCGCCCTTTACGTATTGCGGTAGTGGGCGAGGTGAACCGTCCTGGTCCTTACATTCTGACTCCCGATCAAACCAATCCAACCAACCAGACAAACGGCTCGCCTGTTAACCCGCTGTCCACTAACGCTAATTTGAAAGTACCCACGGTGACGCGGGCGATTCAGACAGCAGGTGGCATTACCCAAACAGCCGATATTCGGCGTGTCGAGATTCGCCGTACTACGCAAGCTGGACCTGTACAAACCATCAATGTTGACTTCTGGAGTTTGCTCCAGACGGGCGATCTGCGTCAGGATTTACCATTGCAGGAAGGCGATACGATCGTGATTCCCACTGCAACGGCTCTGGATAATACCGAAGCAACGAAAATTGCCGCAGCCAGTTTTGCACCCGATCGCATTACGGTGAATGTCGTCGGTGAAGTAGCGCGTCCTGGACCAGTACAGGTGCCGCCTAACACGCCCTTGAATCAAGCCTTGCTAGCAGCGGGCGGCTTCAATAACCGCGCCAAGAAGGGTGAGGTGACGTTTATTCGCCTCAACCAGAATGGCACGGTTGCGCGCCGGGATATTCCCGTTGATTTTGCTCAAGGCATTAACGATGCCAATAATCCACCGATGCGGAACAATGATACGATCGTGGTGCGGCGATCGGGTCTTGCTGCCGTAACAGATACGTTAGGGTCGGTGCTGTCGCCGATCGGCGGTGTCTTTAGCATCATTAATCTCTTGGGTTTCTAAGCAAGCTGTTTTGTCACAAGGGTGATGGCTACTAGACCTGCCGTACAGCGACGCACATCAACGATAATGCCGCACTTGCAGAGTAGGGATTCATGCCAGATAGCAATTGTCCTAGACGATAGCGCCAGTGCGGTGGAGCGCCATAAACACCCTTTAATGCATCAGCACCAATCGCATTGTTATGGGGATAGACATACACGGTAAAACCCATTGCTTCTAGCGTTTGATGAAATAATGCCTGGGTGACACCATGTCCCGGTTTATGATGCACTTCGGTTGCCAATGCCGTTGTCCGATCTTCGTCGGGAACATCGAGCTTACGAAGGAGAAAGCGGTAAATTACCCCTAAACGGATCTTGTACAATAGCAACCCTAAGCCTTTGTAGTTCCAGGCTTCAAGTTGCGGCTCATGATCAATGACTAATATCCCACCGGGACGTACTAGCCGTGCAGCCTCCGCTAAGACTGTCTGCATATCGTCACAATGATGCAAACTTGCATTAATGGCGACCAGATCAGCAAATTCTGAGACTAATGGCAGTTCATGAGCATCGGCTAGTAAGGGAGTATAACCAAGCTCCTGTGCCATTTTTAGTGAGCCATGTGCAACATCTACTCCCAGCAGTAACTTTGGCTTTCCACCCAGATTTGCGTAAAGATTGCCTGGACCACAACCGATATCTACCACAATCTTGTCATCCCAGCTACCTGCTGCCGCCTGCCAGCGTTCCCTAAAGGGCAGATCTCGATGGCAGGCTTCAAAATAGTCTTTTGCCCACGTTGGATTACTAAAGTAAAAGCTATTGGCTTGCACTGAGGGAGTATCAGGAAGAGTGCATGATGGAATATCGTCGTTAAAGCTTACTTGGTGATCCGGACTGAGAAATGACCGCAAACTTAATTCTTGATTGGTATGCATTGGGTGGAGTGTTGTAGTGAATGTAAAATATGGATCTGAGAAAGCTCATACACAAGCTCTCTCTGGAGCTGTGCGCCCTGGGATGTCCTAGAAAATATTTCAGTTCCGACACGAATTTTCTGAATGCTTAAAGCAACACAGGTATTAATGCTGTGTTAACTTAACGAATTCTGCTGATCCTGAAAAGAAACTTAGGCATAGGCGGAGAACGATTGGTTCTGGAAAAACTTAGTCTGGAGCGAAAGCAGCGTTTCTAGCGAAGAGGCTTCTTACGAAATTATACGCAGGTCTAATCTTTCTTTTGGTGAAGAACTAATAAAGATGGGTTAACAAACCATAAACTTACAGACTACAAAAAATAGCTGATAATCCTAAAGCATTTGCTACAGCACAGTTAAAAAAGACTCAAGCAGTAAGCGATCGGTTTCGGGCTCACTCCTACTTAATCCGACAACATTTGTGCCTACTATAGCGATCGTCACAACATTTAGGACATGGGGATCAAAGGGTGTGTGTGCGTTGCCCCCAGCCAGGGGTTCCACCCCTGCACCCCGTCCTAACCCATCTGTCTATTGCTGTACATAGAAATCGTGCGTCGATCGCTCTCAGCGCTCTGCTACCCCTGGGTTAAGTGCACCTACGAAACTCAGGACCATGCTCGGGTTTTCTGTTGCCGAGCTGATAACTGTTGACTGCTCATCGCTGCACACATCAATTTTTGGGTGACGGTCTATCGGAATGTACCGAGGACAGCGGCGGATACTCTAGCGCGATCGCCCCCAGCACTCCGGTACGAAAATCATTCAATAACTGGCGTGCTGTGCGCTCCACATCACCCTGATGACGATAAACAGCAAGTTCATGCAAATAGCTTTCACCCGTTAGTGGTTGGGCATCGAAGTCATAGCGCGATCGCAGTGCCGTCTCGACCTCCAGTTCCTTCAAAATATCCACCAGCGCGGCGGCAACTCGCTGATTGTCATAGGCGGCTTCACCAATGTCGTCACAAATTGCCAGCTTGAGTGCAGCCTCCTGATCCGTCAGTCGAGATGGCAATACACCAGGCGCATCCAGCAGTTCGATTTGGTCGGAAATTCTGACCCAGCGCAATTGCTTTGTGATCCCGGCGCGACGGGCACTATCGACAACCCGCCGATTCAGCAAACGGTTGATGAGCGCTGACTTACCGACATTGGGAAACCCAATGACAACTGCACGCACGGGGCGGGGCAACATGCCACGATCGCGCCTGCGTTGGTTCATCTGCTCTCCGGCTGCTTGGGCGGCGTGCAACACAGTTTCAATGCCTTTCCCATGTTGCGCATCCGTAAAATACGGTTCCTCGCCCTGCGATCGAAACCACTCAATCCACTGCTGCCGTGCCTGTAGCGGAATCATATCAATGCGATTCATGACCAGCACGCGACCCTTCGTGCCCAACCATTGCTGCACTTGAGGATGCTCTGTTGAGAGTGGAATCCGCGCATCCCGCACTTCCAGCACGACATCGACACGCTTCAACTGCTCCATTAGCGCTTTTTCGGCTTTGGCAATGTGACCGGGATACCACTGAATGGGAGGCGTTGTCATGAGAAGTACAGCACAAACGTTGAGGAAGGAATTGCATTCGCTCTAGCGATCGTAGCTGACTCACGCGGTTTTCTCTGCCTCAGATCAACCTGCGGTACTGAATCGAGCAAGTCTGGGCATGTTAGCCATGAAAGGGCACATCCTCGTAAAGCAGCGCGATCGGGCACTGAAAATCAACGCTTGTTAGTTCAATGTCATCCCCTGCCAAGTAGTGAGTTAATTCCCATTTACCCGCTGCATTCAGTCGAAAGCACTCCACGCTAACCTGATCGACATTAATCAGTACATAGTCTCGGAGCGTTTTGATTTGGCGGTAGTGGGCAAATTTTCCACCCCGGTCATACGCTTCGGTACTGGGTGAAAGCACTTCAACGATTAAGCAAGGATGCTCAATAAACTCAATCGCGGTGCGATCGCGCTCATCACAGCTTACCGATCGATCGGGGTAGTGAAAGGGTCCACTTTCTGTGATGCCAACCTTAATATCGGAGTTAAACGCGCGGCAGGTACCACCTCGGAGATGCGGTTTCAGCGCTGTCGCAAGGTTTAGCGCGATCGTGCCATGAGGAATGGTGCCGCCTGTCATGGCGAAGACTTCACCGTTGACATACTCGTAGCGAAGTTCCTGTCCTTGCTCCCAGTCCAGGTACGCTTGCGGGGTCAACGTTTTGAAATTGGCGACCATCGCTCCCTCGTTAAGGCACAACTTTCTTTATGGCACAATCAGCACCGGGCACGGCGACAGGTTGATCACGCGATTGGTGACGCTATCGGAAACGCCTTCATCGGTCAGCCCCAGCCCTCGACAGCCCATGACGATTAAATCGGCATCGACTTCATCGGCAACGTCACAGATGGTAAAAGCAGGTTTACCTTCGCGCTCGATCACGTCTGCCTCAATGCCCTGCTGCGAAAACAGAGCTTTAGCAGTAAGCAACAGTTCAGCGATCGCCTCTGGTGAGGTCATCGCATCCTCGGTGCCATCTTCGGCAGGCGGTTCGACAACAGAGAGCAGAATCAAGCGGCTGTTGTGGATTTTAACAACGCCAGCAACAGTTTCAGCCGCTTGTTGCGATTCACGGCTACGGTCAATCGGAAAAAGTACAGTCTTAAACATGGTATTCAAGACCGAAGGTACGTCCTTCGGTACAATAGGTAAAAAGACTCATTTGGGAGGTTTTCTCGGTGCCTAAGAAGACTCTAGCCAGTTTATCATCCTCTGATTTGTCCGGTAAGCGCGTCCTCGTGCGGGTAGATTTTAACGTTCCTTTAGACGATCAAGGCAAGATTACAGACGATACGCGTATCCGTGCTGCTTTGCCGACGATTCAGCACCTCACCACCAAAGGCGCAAAAGTCATTTTGGCAAGCCATTTTGGACGACCCAAAGGCGATGATTATGCCGCTCGCGTCTCAGATAAGTTTCGCCTGACACCTGTTGCTGATCGGTTGTCTACATTGTTGGACAAGCCTGTGGTCAAAACGGATGATTGCATTGGCGACGATGTAGCGGCTAAAGTCGCTGAGCTAAGCAATGGCGACGTGCTGCTGTTAGAAAACGTCCGGTTCCATCCCGGTGAAGAGAAAAACGATCCCGCTTTCGCGAAGCAACTGGCATCAGTCGCCGATTTGTATGTGAACGATGCGTTCGGCACTGCACACCGCGCCCATGCTTCAACGGAAGGTGTCACGCATTATCTCAAGCCGTCAGTCGCTGGCTTTTTGATTGAGAAAGAACTGCAATTTTTGCAGGACGCGATCGAACACCCGCAGCGTCCCCTTGCGGCGATCGTCGGTGGCTCCAAAGTTTCCAGCAAGATCACCGTCATCGAAACCCTGCTGGATAAAGTAGACAAACTGCTGATCGGCGGCGGCATGATTTTCACCTTTTATAAAGCGCGTGGTCTGAGCGTGGGCAAGTCTTTAGTGGAGGAAGACAAACTAGAATTGGCAAAAGCGCTGGAAGCCAAAGCCAAAGAGAAAGGCGTTGATCTTCTCCTTCCTACTGATGTGGTTGTTGCGGATAACTTTGCGGCTGATGCTAACGCTCGAACCGTCAGCGTTGAAAATATTCCCGATGGCTGGATGGGTTTGGATATTGGTCCCGACTCGATAAAAGTTTTCCAGGATGCCCTTTCCACCTGCAAAGCGGTGATCTGGAACGGTCCGATGGGTGTGTTTGAATTTGACCAGTTTGCCGTGGGTACAGAGGCGATCGCCCGCACCCTCGCAGACCTCACCAAAACGGGCACTACAACCATCATTGGTGGTGGCGATTCGGTTGCAGCCGTCGAAAAAGTCGGTGTTGCTGACCAGATGAGCCACATTTCCACAGGCGGCGGTGCCAGCCTGGAACTGCTGGAAGGTAAAGAATTGCCTGGTATTGCTGCGCTGGATGATGCCTAAACATCGAACGGCTGAAAGGGGCGATCGTGCTGTTTTTGCTTCTAGCTGTACCTCTTCTAATCATTAGCCTTCATCCTTTGCACTTTCTTCTGAGAAGAGCGCTCTAAAGGGATGAGGGCTTTTTTGTCATCAATGATGCACGGCTCATCGTCACGATCGTTGAACTGCCCTAAAGTGGACAGCTTCGCTCATAGGGGACTGCCTCTTGATAGAGAAGTGGCTGCTTGCCTTGAACTAGACTTTGCGGTGAATGTGGTCATCTTTTCGTTGGAGCAAGCTGAATTTCTATTTCACGTTCTTAATCACGCCTCTTTTTTGACCGCTTTAGCTATCAGCAAGGCTCTCATTTTTCTCACCCAAAACATTAGTTAAAAGGTTTACCACTATGGCGACAGCTTACAAGATCAGGCTCACGAACGAGACAGAAGGCATTGACCAAACGGTGGAAGTGCCAGACGATGCGTATATTCTTGAAACGGCTGAAAATGAGGGCATGGAACTCCCTTTTTCTTGCCGTCAAGGTGTGTGCTCTAGCTGCACGGGCAAGCTGGTTGAAGGTTCAGTTGACCAATCAGAACAATCTTATTTGGATGAGGAGCAGATTGCTGCTGGTTACGTGTTGATTTGCGTTTCGCACCCTACGTCTGATTGCACAATTCTGACTCACAAAGAGGAAGAACTGGTCTAAGGCAGCTTGTAGAACTTACTTAAAGAGTCGCAGGTTCCGACGCTCAGGTGCTGTTGGTTGCTGCGTTACACGTTTTTGCTTCACCAGCAGCGGCAGCACCGAAAGCAGCGTCAGTGCACCCAGTGCTAGGAAGAATGGTAGACGATCGCCCCCACGCAATGCCTCTTTACCCGCTACGCCCAGCCAGGTATTGACTATTGTCAGGGGAATAATGCCAAAGAACGTGCCGATTGTATAGGTTTTGAGATCAACGGGCGTTAAGCCAAGCAGGAAATTGACAAGGCTGAAGGGCGACAAGGGCGTGAAGCGTACTGCCAAAATGAAGCGCATAGGCTTGTGGACGATCGCTTGGTTAATCCGTTGCAAGAGTGCCTGCTGACCAAAGCGATGTGCTGCCCAATCGTGAACGAGATACCGTGCCAACAAGAAAGCGCCGACGGCTCCCAACGTAGCACCGATGAGTGACCACAGCGTTCCCCAGTACAAGCCAAAGACGGCACCACCCGCGATCGTTGATACATTGCCAGGGAAGCCCAACGTTGTAGTGATGGCAAACCCCAGCACAAAGATTAACGCCGCATAGGGACCCAGGTTCCCAAGTTCCATCACCAAAAACGCCTGGTTGAAGAGCAGGTTGACCGGGGTGTATAGACAAATCACTGCCACTAGGAAAACGACAAGGGCAATCCACAAAGCGGTTTGATAGGGTCTAAGCGGCATCAGCTTTTACAAACAGGTAAGCGAACGATCGTCTGATCTGGCAGCATAGCTTAAGACTGACGTAAAGACATTTGAAGTTCCCTGAGTCTAGCCATCATCATTTAGCTACTAAGTCGTTATGACGTTCAACCCATCTCGTATGGACGGTGTGCAAGCGCCGATTATTCCAGCGGTCGCTGCGATGATTCAGCAGCATCCAGGGACGATTTCGCTGGGGCAAGGGGTTGTGTACTATCCACCACCACCGGCAGCGATCGCGCAAATCACTGCCTTTCTAGCAAAGCCAGAGCACCACAAGTATCAGGCAGTTGAGGGCATTGCGCCGCTATTAGAGCAAATTGCCATCAAGCTCAAAACTGAAAACGGAATCGCGATCGATCCGCAGCGTCAGGTTGTCGTTACGGCTGGAAGCAATATGGGCTTCTTGAATGCGGTGCTGGCGATGACCAGTCCTGGCGATGAAATTATTCTACAAACGCCTTACTACTTCAATCACGAAATGGCAGTGACGATCGCCGGCTGTCGTCCCATTCTCGTGGCGACGGATGAGCAGTATCAGTTGCGTCCTGAGGCGATCGCGCAAGCCATGACCGATCGCACACGCGCGATCGTCACCATCTCGCCCAATAACCCTACTGGAGCCGTCTATCCAGAGGCAGCCCTACGGCAAGTGAACGCCCTTTGCCGCGATCGAGGCATCTATCATATCCATGATGAGGCGTACGAGTACTTCACCTACGAGGGTGCCCAACATGTCTCACCAGGGTCGATTGGGGACAGTAGTGGTCACACTATTTCGCTCTATTCACTCTCAAAAGCATATGGCTTTGCCAGTTGGCGTATTGGTTACATGGTTATTCCCACGCACCTCATGGCAGCCGTGATGAAAATTCAGGATACAAACGTGATTTGTCCAGCCGTAATCTCTCAATACGCTGCGCTGGGAGCATTACAGGCTGGCGTTGGCTACTGCCAGGAGAAATTAGGGGCGATCGCAACAGTGCGCCAACAACTGCTTCAAGCGTTAAGTGCGGTTAGCGATCGCTGCACAGTGCCACCCAGCGACGGCGCATTTTACGTGCTGCTCAACGTCCATACCCAACTCAGTGCCCTGGAACTGGTAGAACGACTCATTGTGGAGCATGGCGTTGCTGCCATTCCAGGTACAACGTTTGGCTTAGAAGAAGGCTGCTATTTGCGCGTGGCGTATGGTGCTCTCCAACCGGAGACTGCGATCTCAGGCATTGAACGGTTAGTGCAAGGGCTAAAAGCAATTGTGTAAAGACGCTGAGTTCAGCGATCGCGGTTTCTACAGGTACTGTTACAAATACTTAACAAACTGGCACAAGCTGTCAGATGTGACAGGCAGAACGAGCGGATACTTAGCGATTGGCGCAATGCTGCTTCAGGCTTGAAGGTTATCTAAGCTCTTTTGCTGAGTTCTAGAGTTTAAATAGCAGCGTCTACAGGTGAACGCTTCTTTATGTGACTGTGAGCGAGCTTTGGTCAATTCTACGTACGTAATCGCACCTGTTCGCTGTGTCGGTACGTAGAGATTAGAGCGATGCCTCTAGTTTGGAAGCAGCTTGAAGCCGAAGATCGATCGCCAGAGTACATAAACTTCCCTTGTGTTTCCCCTTCAGATCATGAACTTATCTCAACCGAAACTTTTTCCTATATTGCTTTGCTTTGCTGTTGTCGGGCTAGTGGCTGCAACATTGCCTTACCCCACGCTGGTCAATAATTTGACGGTGACTGACGCAATCACAGCTAAATAGGCATGTTGCGTTCAATCCTCCTGCCAGCGCTAGAGGGCTTGCACCGCATTGATCGTTAAGATCAAGACGAAAGATTAAGCAAGATCAAGATGAAAAGCCCTCTTTGGACACTGTTAATTCTCGTGCTGTTGCTGATGGCAATTATGGCTCCCTTTTCAGCACTGGCAATGTTGATGCTCTTCACACTCGTTTCTGTGTTTGTTTGGACATTTTGGACATTCATTCGCACTTTGTTTGCTGGCGATGCAACGTGAGGTCGAAATGTTACGCCGTTTGGGGTTAATTCTCGTCACTGCGCTCCTGACGTTTTTGCTCTTGCAGGGGCGCACGTCTGCTCAGTCGGCATCTAACCTGCAAGCCGACATCTTTGAGCTGCGATCGCAAGTCAATCAGCTTCGTTCTCAGGTCGCTCAGCTCAGTCGCCAAAACCCTTCTAGCCCACGTCCCACTCCCAGCAGAACACCCCGCAGTCTGACTGATCCCACCGATCCCCAAATTATTGATCGACTGGCAACCCTGGCGATCGAAGCTAAAGAGCGGCTGAATGCGTTGGAAGACCGAGTTTCTAAGCTAGAAAAACGGTTAAAAGCATGAGTGAGCGCTAGTAGCCGAGCCACATTAGAAAGACTGCGACCGTCCCTTTGCTCAAATACTGGTCGCTGGTTATGATCACAAGACGCTCAACTTGCCCACAGCCTTGATTCACGTCACAATAGGGGAATGTAACGAAGCCTTAAGCTCTTTATCCTTTTTCTAAGATGACGCTGGAGCAGCTCGACGCGATCGCATCCTCAAACTTCCAGGCTCCTGCTGTGCAGCGTTGGAGTGATGCCGACAAATGCCTTGATTATGATGTGGTCATTGTTGGTGGTGGTTTAGTGGGCGCAACATTAGCCTGCGCGTTGAAAGACTCTGGTTTGCAGGTGGCGCTGCTTGAGGCAAAGCCTCAGTCTAATGCAGTTGTTAGAGGGCAGGCATATCACATCAACCTGTTGTCTAGCCGTATTTTTGAGGGCATTGGTGTTTGGGATGAGATGCGTCCTGGCGTAAACCCGATTGAGCAAATTCACCTCTCGGATGCGGACCATGCCACAACCGTAACGTTTGTGCAAAAAGACCTGGACACCGACGTTTTGGGCTATGTGGCAGAGCATCGAGTGCTGTTGGAGGCACTGCAACAGCAATTAAGCGAATGTCAGAATGTGACGTATCTTTGTCCGGCGACATTGGTTAAGACGATCGCCCAGAACGATGGTGTCGTGCTGGAAGTCCTTCAGGATGGAGACATCAAGCAGTTGCAAACTCGTCTATTGGTGGCAGCAGACGGCTCGCGATCGACCCTGCGACAGCAGGCAGGCATTCGCACTCGTGGCTGGCAGTACTGGCAGGCTTGCATCGTTGCGTTCATTAAGCCAGAAAAGCCACACAACAACATTGCGTATGAGCGCTTTCAGCCCGATGGCCCTTTCGCCATTCTGCCTTTGCCCAATAATCTCTGCCGCATTGTCTGGACGGCTCCCAAAGCAGAAGCAGAGGCAATGATGGCGTTAGACGATGCAGCCTTTCTGTCGGCACTCACCCAACGCTACGGTGCTCAAATGGGTGCCTTGGAGTTGGTGGGAGAGCGTTATGTTTTCCCCACTCAGCTCATGCAGAGCGATCGCTATGTGCTCCCTCGTTTAGCGCTGCTTGGTGATGCGGCACACTGCTGTCATCCCGTCGGCGGGCAAGGCGTAAACCTGGGCATTCGTGATGCCGCAGCACTGGCGCAAATACTCCAGACGGCTCACCAGCAAGGCAAAGACATTGGGGAACTGCGGGTGCTCAAGGCATACGATCGCTGGCGTAGGTTGGAGAACTTTATCATTTTGGGCTTCACCGATGTTCTGAATCGAATGTTCTCAAACAGCATCCTGCCGCTGGTGGTGCTACGTCGGCTGGGTTTGTGGACGTTGAGAACAGTTCATCCCGCTAAGCGTATTGCCCTGATGCTGATGACTGGACTGAGTGGACGTGCTCCAACGCTAGCTCGACGTATGAGGGAGTAGGGTTGGGGGTGTAGGGTATAGGGTGTAGCAGCAAGACAGTGCTAACCCTATGCGAACGATTGCCGAGATTAACGACAAGATTAGTCAGCAACGAGCCGTTGTCTGGACGATCGAAGAACTGAAGGCGCGTGTGGCTGAAATTGGCGTGACGCAAGCAGCAAAGACAGTCGATGTAATTACGACGGGCACCTTTGAGCCGATGGAGTCGTCTGGAGCCATCCTCAATTTGGGACATACCGATCCGCCGATTAAAATTCGTCAATGCTGGCTGGATGGCGTGCCTGCCTATGCGGGCTTTGGGGCAGTTGATCTTTACCTGGGTGCAACGCAGGTGGGTGAAGCTGCCGACGGTGAAGAGACGCGTGAGAAGGGCGGTGGCTATGTGATTGAAGACTTGATCGCAGGTAAACCTGTGCATCTTCGAGCGCTAGGACAGGTCACCGACTGCTACCCGCGTAGCTCGTTTGAGACGACGATTACACGCGATACCATCAATCAGTTTTACCTCTTCAATCCACGGAATCTCTATCAGAACTTTATCGTGGGAGTGAATGGGGGCGATCGCCCGCTATTTACCTATCTGGGTTCACTTCAGCCCCGTTTGGGTAATGCAGTTTATTCCAACCCTGGCGCGATTTCGCCTCTACTCAATGATCCAGACCTGCAACTTGTGGGGATCGGCACTCGCATCTTTCTAGGCGGCGGGATTGGGTATGTGGCATGGGAAGGCACTCAACACTTTCCGTTACAGCGGCGGCTACCGAATCGTACACCAATCGGTCCTGCTGCAACCCTCGCACTGATTGGCGACGCGAAACAGATGGATGCCCGTTGGGTACGGGGTTGCTACTTCAAAAGCTACGGTCCCTCACTGATGTTAGGGGTTGGGGTGCCTCTGCCTGTCCTGCATGAGGAAGTTGTGGCACGGTGTGCGGTGCAGGATCAAGATTTGGTCGCGCCTGTGGTGGACTTTTCGATTCCTCGACGCGTACGCCCTACGTTTGGGCTAGTCAGCTATGCTCAACTTAAATCGGGACGCATGACGATCGACGGCAAAAGCGTCAGAGTGGCTCCACTTGCCAGCCTCTTTCTCTCGCGTCAGGTGGCAGTGGAGCTGAAGCAGTGGATCGAAGCCGGAACATTTACATTGACAGAATTTGTGGCACCGATCCCTGCCGATCGACTGTTTCGACCGCAGGATGCGTGGGGTTCACAGATTGCGATCGACTAAGGATCGTGGATTAAATAAAACCGACAAATTGTTCGTCGGTAGGGGCGCACAGCCGTGCGCCCCTACTACGGAAAACGCCGAGGTGATTAAATTCTTGTTCCTAAGTATGAATATGGGGCTTTAGAATCAGCCCTAAAGCCCCGACTTTACTAACCTTCGCCTGCTGGCTCAGCCCGCTTGACTGGTTTGGGCAGCGGTTCGCGGCGGGGTGCTCCCGTTGGTGCAGCGCTTCTGGCACCAGCAGGATGCGCTTTACGCTGGGGTGGACGGCGATCGCCCCCTCGTTTGAACCCAGCCGTCGCGGTCTTCTTCTTGGGAGGGACTAGCCCGATCGCCGTACCACTTGTAACTACCAGAGCCGCATTACGGCGCTCAACCTGCAAATCCCAGAAGTAGCCCAACGCTTTGGGGCTATTTAAGGTGCCATCCAGTCGGAGCTTAAATGCTTTTTCGCGATCGGCCGTTTTGCGGGGAGCTTGCTGGATCTTGACGACAATCTGCTCCTCTTCAGCGGAGTAAAATACCACTTCACCTCGAATCGAGAAGTAGTTTTCGTCAAACCCTGAATCATCAGGCGTAGGGTTGGGCGGCGCTTCTATAGGTGCGGTTGGCTCCAGCGATGCGTCTGATTCGGCGGCATCGTCAGTGGCATCCTCAGCGCTTTTGTTCAACTTTTCTGGTTCCCACACGCCCACAATTTGCACGTGCAGATCCTGCCGCATCTCACGAGTGCGGGGGTACACAACCCACAGGTGCTGTTGTTCGAGATCCAGGTGATTCCGCACCAGGCTCATCACCCGCCCAAGCAGCACGGCTTCGACTTCAGTCCCCTCGCTGGTAAGCATGGCACCACGAGTAAACTGCTCGTCAGACGGCGTATACCGACCCCGAACGAGACCGATCGCCCGGTATTGCTTGGGTTCACTCGGCGGTGGAATGGGCTGTTGCCGAATCAACGCTTGACCGTCAGCAGCCTCAGAGGTCTCTACAGGACTACTCTCTGTTGTTGGCGGCGACATGATCTCAGGCTTCGGCGGCTTAGACACTACCTCTAGAGGTGTTTGCACAATCGGTGTCTGGGCAATCGGTGTCTGGGCAACCAGCGTCTGGGCAACAGGCGGCGGTGGCTGAGGGCGGTTGACAGGACGCATCAGTGGTCGCTTGGGCACCAATGGCGCTGCTTCAAGCGCAGCGGCACCTTCAGCCGTTAAAGCAGCAGAGCGATCGAGTGCGGCTTCTTTCGCAGAGGATGCATCCGTTGACGTTGAGTCAGGCACAGCGGAGGGCTGTTCTGGTCTGGATGTGGTTTCGTCGGGCAAGGGAGGCTTGGAGGATTGGGGGGAGCGATCAGGCAAAGAACTCATAGGCTTTAAACTCGGTCTGAGCGCACGATTGCATCGGTCAGCATATTGTACTGAATGCATCGAAGCCGTGGACTAATCCGAAAGGTTTGCGCAATGTTTACAAAAAAAGCATACGAACGGGCATTTGAACCTGCGATGCTTGGAGTCAAATGCTTCCATGAAGGAGGCATTTAACGTTAAGAACTCAGTCTTAACATGGGCGATCGGCAGGCAGCAAGACGAACGTATCTATCATACCCAAACACGATCGGCTGAAAGCGACTAGACAACGCTGAAAGCACGACTAATAGGGAAAGATGCTCTTAGTATCGGCAATGTGTAACAGAGCGAACAGAACGGTCTGAGAGTTTTGGAATATTCCCTTAGTTCAGTAATGACTAAACTAATTGTGTTAGTTTGTAGCCATGAGTGCAACATTCCCGCTGAAGCCTGACTCAATCTTGATGAAGTCGACCGCACAGCTCGAACACCAGCAATTTATCGAAACGGTCGGACTCTCGTTTGAGCTTGTTGGCTTGCCGCGTATGGCAGGGCGCATTCTGGGCTGGCTGTTGATTTCTAACCCACCGCACCAATCACCCAGTCAACTGGCGGAGGTGCTGCAAGCGAGTAAAGGTTCGATCAGTACCATGACGCGCCTGCTCACGCAAATCGGTTTAATCGAACGCACCAGTCTTCCCGGTCAACGTCGAGATTACTTTCGTATCAAACCCAATGCTTGGGCTGAGCTAACAAAGCAACGCATTACGCAAATTAAGACGTTTCGCGAGATTGCTGAGCAAGGACTGACGCTGATTGACAGCAATACTCCACACCTACGTCAACGGCTAGAAGAAATGCAGGGTGTTCATGCTTTCTTGGAACAAGAACTACCGCTGATGATGGAACGCTGGGAGCGGCGGCAGCCTCAAGGCTTACAAGCAGCAGTCGATGAGCCAGCACGACTCAGTTAATGGGTCATGCGTTGATATCTTTCTTTTCACAGACCTCAAGCTTAACTGGCTACGTTTCAATCCACGCACTACTCTCTAACCATCGTGCCTCCCATGCAACTCCCCTTTGTTGGCAAAGTAACCAAGACAAATCCTTGGATGATCGGGCTGTTAGCAGCCGGATTTGTTGGCGTTACGGCAGTGACAGTACCGCTGCTTCGCACGACTCCAAAGCAACCGCTTAGTCAACTGACTGTACCTGTGCAAACAAAAGATACGACAACGATTATCACGGCTAGCGGTGAAGTGCAGCCAGTGAAAGAACTAAACCTGAATCCGAAAACGGCAGGACGGCTCGAAGCGCTAACGGTGCAACGAGGCGATCGCGTCAAGCAGGGGCAAATCGTCGCCCGGATGGAAACCAGAGAACTGCAAGCCGATCGCGCCCAAGCACAGGCAGAACTCGCCAAAGCGCAAGCAAACCTATCGCTATTACGGGCAGGCAATCGTCCTGAAGCGATCGCCCAGGCACAGGCAAGCGCAACTCAGGCAAAGGCACAAATCGCTTCTGCACAAACTCGGTTGGAGCTGGCATTGCAGCGATCGCAGCGCAACCGTGCGCTTTCCACAGACGGTGCCATTAGCCGCGATAAGCTCGACGAAGTGCTAAACGAAGAGCAGAGTGCCAGAGCCAATCTGGCGCAGGCAAAAGCTGGTTACAATAACTTCTTGCAACAGCTTAACCAACAGAAAAATGGCTCCCGCATTCAGGACGTGGAACAGGCAGCGGCGCAAGTACAGGCGGCTCAGGCAAGCCTTAATAAGATTGATGTACAGCTAGAAGATGCAGTCATTCGTGCTCCCTTTGACGGTGTGATCACCCAAACGGGTGCAGAAGCCGGTGCCTTCGTCGCACCCACTAGCTTTGCCTCCAGCACCTCCTCAGCGACCTATGTTGCCAACCTTGCCAGCGACCTAGAGGTGAAAGCCAAAGTGCCAGAGGTGGACATCTCTCAAATTAGATTGGGGCAAACGGTTGAAATTCGGGCAGGTGCATACCCAGAACAGACCTTTAAGGGCGTTGTGCAACGGATTTCTCCCAAGGCTGAAGAAGAAGACGCGACGCAAAAAGGGGTCGTTACGTTTGCAGTCTGGGTGGGGCTGAATACGGGCAAAGACCTGCTGCGATCGGGCATGAAGGACATTGACCTCACGTTTCTAGGCAAGCAGCTCAAACAAGCATTGATTGTACCCACCGTGGCGATCGTCACCGATAAAGGGCAAACGGGTGTGCTCGTCCCCGATGCCCAAAGCAAACCCAAATTCCAGCTAGTGGTGGTGGGTGCCACGATCGGGAACGAAACTCAAATCTTAAGCGGCATTCAAACAGGCACTCAGGTATTTGTCGAACTGCCTGAAGGTCTGAAACTGGAAAATATTACGAAAGGAGTGAATCAGAAGTAAGTCTGAAGGCTAAAGGATAAAGGCCAAAACTTATCATTTGTCCTTTAGCTTTTAGCCGTCCCTCCCTTTCCTCAAAGATAAAAATTCAGCCTTTAGCCTTCATCCTTTAGCTTTTCCCCCAATGGACTTACTTGAAAGTGGCAAAATGGCGGTTAAAACACTAACCGCAAACAAATTACGTAGTGCGCTAACGATGCTGGGTATTGTAATTGGCAATGCGTCCGTCATCGCGATGGTTGGTATTGGGCAGGGTGCCCAAAAGCTGGCATCCGAGCAGTTTGAATCCTTGGGACCGAACGTGCTGTTTGTTTCGCCAGGAAACCCTGAAGGTCGTAGCCGCACGTCTGACGTACCTAGAACGCTTGTGTTAGAAGATGCCAAGGCGATCGCGGTGCAAGTGCCTTCCATTAAAGAAGTTGCGCCGCAGCGTCAGAGCGTGATGACGATCGTCTACAAAAATCTCAACACCAGTGCCTCGGTGGTCGGCACCACGCCAGAGTTTCTCTCTGTGCGGAGTTTTGATATGGCAAAAGGGCGCTTCCTCAGCGATCAAGACGTGAAGCGTGACACTCAGGTTGTTGCCCTCGGTGCAGATCTAGCGACACGTTTCTTTGGCAATAGCGATCCCATCGGTCAGCAGGTTCGCCTTAAAGGCAACAGCTTTCAGGTGATTGGTGTTTTGCAGGCAAAAGGGTCGTTTTTGGGGAGCAACCAGGACAATACTGCCTACATCCCGATTACAACGCACGCCTATCGTCTCACTGGACGCACCTCTCCCTATGGCTTGGACGTGAGCATCATCTCAATTTCCGCCAAAAGCGAGAGCACGATTCGCGCTGCTGAGTTCCAAATCGCAAACCTGCTGCGCTTGCGCCACAAGATTGTGGATAACGATGACTTTCAGGTGCAGACGCAGAAAGACGTGCTGACGATCGTAGACACCATTACGGGTGGTTTAACGGCAATGCTGGCGGCGATCGCAGGCATCTCCCTCCTGGTCGGCGGCATCGGCATTATGAACATCATGCTGGTGTCCGTTACGGAACGTACCCAAGAAATTGGCTTACGCAAGGCGATCGGTGCCTCCCAGCAAGACATCCTGATTCAGTTCATGATTGAAGCCGTCATTCTCTCAGCGGCTGGCGGACTACTCGGCACGATGATCGGCGTTGGCGGCATTCTCGCTGTCGGTGCCATCACTCCCCTCAAAGCCAGCGTCTCACCCCTCGCGATCGCTCTTGCAGTCGGTGTCTCCGGTGGTATCGGTCTATTCTTCGGCGTAGTTCCTGCCAGACAGGCGGCAAAACTCGACCCGATCGTGGCGCTGAGAAGCACGTAGGGCAAAGGATAAAGGATGAAGGCTAAAGGCTGAAGGAGTTGTTAGTTGTTAGAAATGGGAGTAGAGCAGAAACCCAAACCCAAACTCAAAACTCTCGCCACACTTCATCCCTCACTCAAAACCCAAAACTCAAAACTCAAAACTTTTATCCTTCATCCTTCATCCTTTCTCCTTTCTCCCCCCCATGCCCACCTCCATCA